>Ga0163162_10000117_pt1 | contig 70736 bp, 68 predicted proteins | sample S55metaG_FD_115310 | JGI IMG/M metagenome (GOLD analysis project Ga0163162, IMG submission 115310) | Switchgrass rhizosphere microbial communities from Kellogg Biological Station, Michigan, USA - S5-5 metaG | ecosystem: Host-associated > Plants > Roots > Rhizosphere > Soil | place: USA...
GGTACTTACACAGGAAAAAGACAGTCCCTAATTATCTGATTATTAGGGACCTGTCTTTTTAAAGACTCTTCCAAAAAAGTTCATTCAGAAAAACGCTGTAACTAGAGAACGTCTGTAGACCCTCTCTACAAATATTTCTTATATTTCAACGGCCTTGGCAATAAACTCTGCCACCTCAACAAGCCTGCAACTAAAGCCCCATTCGTTATCGTACCATGATGCTACTGATAGCAAATTTCCTTCTTTCGCAGTCAATAGAAGATCAATTAAAGCAGAATGAGGATCCCCTACAATTCTCGCGGACGTCCATTTGTCTTCCAACACATCCATTACTCCTACTAATTCGCCTTCAGTGGCGGCCTTTCGAAAAGCTAAATTGACTTCTTCGACCGAACAGGGTTTTGTTGTCACGAGATTTAATTCAGCGATGCTCCCCGTACGGGTCGGTACGCGGTATGCCTTGCCGGTTACTTTTAAATCTTTCCAGATAAATTGCAGGGCTTTGGCTGCACCTGAAGATGAAGGTATAATGTTCTCTGCAGCTGCCCATGAATCTCTTCGGTCTGACATCGGCTGATCCGTAAGCGATTGAGAATTTGTGTAGGAATGCACTGTTGAGAACATACCATATTCTATTCCAAACTGTTCCCGGATCACTTTAATAGGAGCAGCCAAAGCGTTCGTCGTACAGCTTCCCATGCTTATGATAAAATGCTGTGTAGGATCAAAGCGATCTAGATTAATACCTTTAAGAAGGACGGCATCACAGTCTTCCAGGGTTTTACTCGGCGCACTTACCAATACATACTTAGCACCTCGGTCAATATGAGCCTGTGCACCTTCACGTTTGGTTCCGCGGCCTGAGCAATCCACCACTAACTCTACACCCAACTTCCCCCAATCAGGTATACCTGATGCTGAATTAATGTATTGGATACTATTGTTGTCAAAAACGAACGATTGCTGATTGGTCGTGACGCTCTTTTTCCAGAAACCATAATTAGTATCAACGCTAAACAAAGCAGCAAGCGTATTAATATCCTTTATATCGGCAACTGCGGCAGGCACAAAAAGTCCCCTGTCAAGTGCTATGCGTGTAAACTGGCGGCCTATCCTGCCAAAACCATATAATCCTATTGTTTTCATAAATAGTGTTTATTAAAAAATGATGTTCCCCTTTTACCAGGTAAAATTTTCAAGCTACTACCGGATGATACAACTGAATGCTTACAGTATCGAATTAACAAAGTTCGGTACAATAGAAAACGAATGCCCTTTTATTCCAACATTATTTTTTCCCATTAAGTTGATAACGTACCCGTTTAAGCTATTTCGACCGACAATTAAAATCTCAGCTATCGCGAAATCTGATAATCGCTTCTCACTGATTGATGACATATAGAGACTCTATTTAAATCAAAAATATTATACTTTACTGATTAACAGACTATTAATAATGGCACAAATAATGCATCGCCAGAGAAAACGAAAATATGAATCAAACCGATTACCTGTTTCCGGCAGTTGAAAACACAAATACTCAAATTGCAGAAAGCGCGATTCTAAGAGATGTGATCAATGGACTCTCATCTCAACCAAAGTATCTTCAGTCCAAATATTTCTATGATCAGGCAGGAGATGCATTATTTCAGGAAATCATGAGATTACCCGAGTATTATCCCGCAGATTGCGAAATGGAAATATTTAGAGAACAGTGCAAAGCATTAGCAGACGCTATCACAGGGGATGGAGATGATTTTGATCTGTTAGAATTAGGTGCAGGCGACGCTACAAAGACCAGTTGTTTGTTAAAACATCTGATTGAGCGTGGAACTAAGTTCACCTTTAAACCTATTGATATTTCAGAAAACATTATCAATTATCTCAATGCAACACTACCCATTGTACTACCCGGAATCCAGGTTGAAGGCTTGAATGGTGATTATATAGATATGCTCAAAAAGGCCTGCACCGATTCCCGGAAACGTAAGGTTGTACTGTTTTTGGGTTCCAGTATCGGTAATATGGACATTTGTGGCGCAACCGAGTTTTGCAGACGGATCAGGAATACACTCACATTTAGGGATATGCTGCTTGTGGGTCTAGATCTGCAGAAAAATCCACATACCATCCTCGCGGCATATAACGACGAATCAGGAACGACCAAAAAATTCAATCTCAATTTATTGACCAGGCTAAACCGTGAATTGGGCGCCAACTTTGACATCAATTTGTTTGATCATTTCCCGACTTATGACCCAACAACAGGGGCATGCAAAAGCTATCTTGTCAGTTTGGCAAAGCAGGTAGTTCAAATAGGTATACACACTTTCTTATTTCAGAAAGATGAAGTGATCGACATGGAAATCTCTCAAAAATACACTTTAGAAGATGCCAAAACGCTCGCTTACGCATCACGTTTTATGCCTGTGGCTAACTTCCATGATAAAAAGCAATGGTTTTTGGACACGCTTTGGGAAGCAGTCTGACCTATGATGGAAACGGTTTTAAGATATTCGTTTTCCGGCGGCAGGTATTATGAAATTAGCTGTACCCACTGACTTCTCCAGGCCGGCGCTTCAAATGAATCGGCAAAATATTGAGTCTCGTGCACTACCTTCCCATCTTTGAATTCCATAATACTGACGGTATAAGCGTGTTGCCCCTTGTAGATTATGGTATATTCAGTGATCCAGAGATTGCCCTTACCAAGTATCCGTTTAATGTTAAAGCCGGATGGCTTACCCGGGTGATGCCCCCTCAAAGCCTGCAGGTTATTTCTTCCGAAGATACGCTCACCCGATTGGGGGTAATCACAAATTGCATCATCAGCATAAATATCATGTTCTGCATTTATATCACCAGCTGCTGACGCAGCCCAATGCGCATCCAATGCTTTCTTTATTTTTTCTTCTTCTATTATCTGTTCCATGATGTTATTATTTGTGACCTTCGTATTTGTTGTCAATCTGGTTATAGATCCAACTCAATATTTGTAACAGGGGTCGAACAGCAAATAAGCGCCCTCCCTGTGCCGGGTGGATCCAGCGGGGGTGATGTATATTCTATTTTCCCATCGATAAGCGAGCTTTCGCAACGATGGCACACGCCCACCCTGCATGACCAATGTACCGGGATATCACATGCTTCAGCTGCTTCCAGTATATTTTCAAAGCGCGAATTCCAGGGAAATGATATATTACTTCTTGTAAAACTGATTAGTGGGCCAGTGCCGGAATTGTCGGCAGGAAGATGAGGTTTTAAGCCGGCCGGGCCTTCATTAACATTGCCAAATATCTCTGTTTTGATTTGCCCATCAGGAATGCCGATCGACTTTAATGCTGCCCTGGTGTCTGATAAATAACCGGAAGGGCCACATAAGTAATAATCGCCATCATGTGGTAAATTGAGCCCATTTAAAACCTCTAAATTGAGATGGCCCAGAATATCATAATCTAACCCAATTTTTTCACCTTCCCCGGGTCGGCTAAATATTCTTACGTTATGAAATGCACTCAGTTGCAAACTCATCGCTTCAACTTCCCTCAAAAATGGATACCTGCTTCCATTTTGAGTGGAATAAACCCACCACACTTCACGGCCCGGCGAACTGTTTGCAAGTTCATAAAGCATCTCTAATAACGGTGTAATACCAACCCCGGCACCCAGCAACACTACCGGACGCGGCACTTCGGACAGGATAAAGTCTCCCCTGGGTGCGCTTATTTCGAGCATATCACCTATGCGGAGCGAATCATGCATATAGGCACTCCCCAGTCCTTCTTTCTCCCGTTTGACAGCTATTCTGTAAGTGCCTGTATCGGGCGGACCGCAAAGGGAGTACATTCGTACTATTAATGGTTTACCAGGTTCGGTGGGGATCTTGACGGCAATATGTTGCCCGGGTAAAAAGTCTGGTAATCGGCTTCCATCTGTAGGGCTTAATTCAAAGGAGCGGATATCAGGAGTTTCCATATCCGTTTTTTTAACGACAAAATCTTTGTAACCAGGCCAGGCAAGTGGCAAACCATTGATACCCGAAAGGCCAGTGTTGCCTTCTGTAACACCTGCTTCAATCGAATCGGAAAGATTCTGAAATGATTGGCGCCATGCAACGCTCAGGGCAGGGATATTTAACGCTTTTGATAATTCCTCTTTGGGGTGATTTTTCGAATAAAGCAATGCATCTACTTCTGCAATGCTCATTCCTTCAGGACCATCTGCTACCTTCCGGATACCGTCACCTGCCCCGATCTCTCCCTCCCTGATCACACGAAAATAAAATCCGGGCCGTTTGTGCGACACCAATAAGGCAGGCATCTCAGGTACGCCCAGGCTTATCCCTACCCTGTAGCAGGTAACCCTTGGCTGTGTAACCTCGAAAATTGCCGAACCGATCTCATAACGATCCCCAACACATACATCTTTATCAGCCAGCCCTTCTACAGTCAGATTTTCGCCAAACTGGCCATAGTATAAATCGTTGCGGTTCAGTTGTTCTGCCCAGTATTGATAAGATTCGGCCTGATACACCATCACGGCCCGGTGCTCGCCGCCATGCCCCTTAAGGTCTGTCTGGCAATCCCCATCTATATTAAGCCTCCTAACCATCACCCTGCCTTTTACCGGCTTTTTAAAAATAGATGTTTTAATCGGTTTTCCGCGAAATTCAACTTCGCTTGTCATACCAACGTTTACAGACAGTACTTTCATAATTACTTACTGAATTTACCTAAAAAGCACCTGAAATCATCATAAATGTTAAAGGATGACACAAGCGAATGCATTTATCCAGACCAATTTCATACCAATCATATTATTTTGAAAATCAATAGTTTAATTCACGAAATAATGCAATCCTCCATGATATTTCGTTGGTTTACGAAAATTCAGCTTTTCGGAAAAAAAATAAGCGCCTGATCAAACAACCAGGCGCTTAATCAACTTTTCAGTTGATCACCCAATAAAAAACTGCTGGCTAACAATTTTTCCTTTTTCGACTTTATAAACGCATATCTCTTCGACCATTTTGGGTACCTGACCTTTGAGAGTAAAGTGCATTGAAAAAACTAAACTGAAATAACTCCCGGCAAAAATCGCGTCTGACACCTTAATATCATGAATGTCAACTTTTGCGAGAAACTGTCTTTCGTATTCAATCAGATTGTAAAGGCCGGTTATTGGCTCATTGTTATTATTTGGAACAATGCTCACAGCATTTTCAGAAAATAATTCGGTATAGGCCTCGATAAATTCTTGTTCATTACATAATGAAGCCAGGCGATTGGCGATTTCTGCTATGGTGCTCATTTTAAAAAGCTTTGTTATTAATGATCTTCTTATCCTTGACCAAATAGACAGGGGCCAACCCTAATTCCTGTGGCCCGGCTATTTCTGCATTTTTACTAAAGCCGTAACTTGCAAAAAAATGCAGGTCAGGATGTCCTCTGTACTCACTTATCCAGATAATTTGCTGCATGCTGCAAAGTGAAAGGCATTTTTCGAACAGGCTCTTTTTTACTTCCAGGTTCGCAAACCTATCCAATACGAAGAAATCGGCAATTCTCGCCACCGTTTTTCCTTCAAAAATCTCTGGCCGTTTACCTTTTGATGTTATCCGTGCGTATCCGGCAGGCTCGCCGTCACAGTATACAATTACATATTGATTGGACATGCTATTCAATTCAACACGTAATACATCTGAATTGAAATGGCGTTCTATATATTCTTCAAGCTTATCTTCAGGCACTTTGCCCTTGCATTTTTCTCTTGCTGTCGCCGCGCCTATAAAAAGTAAGGTATTTATACCTTGCTCTGTCCCTATCGCGAATTTGGTGACAATTGTATTTACCATAATTGTATGAATTAGATTGTTGTATGATTTGATATTAATAAGGAGAAGATGAGTTTCGTTATACCGAAATAGCATTAAATAATTGCCTGTAATATTCTGTTAAGGCAACTAATGTAAAGCCCCGGTTCAGTCCGCTTGGATTTGGTAATGCCCAAACTGCTGCACCGCAAAATTTTTCGTCTTGCAATCCCCAATTAATAATCTTTTTACCTGAGAAAGCTGAATATGCCGCCTTTCCCAAAAAAGCAATACAGGCCGGTTTTAATCTTTCCATTTTTTGTCCGAATTGTTCTATGGCTGCGTGAAACTCATCTTTTGACAATTCGTCCGCGCGTGATGTCGCCCGAGCCACTGCGGTAGTCAACCCGCATCCATATTTTAAAATGTCAGTATCGTTTTGAGGAGCAATTTCAACAGGTGTAAAGCCAGCCCGACACAGCACCTTCCAAAACCGGTTACTATGACCCGAAAAATGGTGCCCGTCCAATGCCGATTTCAACCCCGGGTTGATTCCGCAGAATATGATCGTCAGTTTCTCAGAAAGGATGTCAGGCAACGAGATGCTCATTTGATTAAAATATAAGGTATTGCAGTCTTTCAATTACTAATTATTTCATTTCTTAAAACCCGAGGGCGGGTATAGCTTTACGGCGCTTGTTCCAACGCGTCAATGTTTTGCTTATTGCCGGAATCATCGCGATTAGAATCATCAATATGAACAGAATAATGGCGAAAGACATGAATATCGCCCTGTTCGTTAACAACTGACTTTGTTGCGTAAGGCTCTGTCCTATTGCCGAGTTTGCTAACGCAGATGCCTGGTCGGATGAAAATCCCTTTGAAAGGTAGAGCGACCGATACGTACTCAGCCGGCTTGCTGTATTTTGATTATCAGTGGTAAGGTAACCCAGAAAGCCTTCCTTAAAATATTGGTTAAAGTACAACTGTAGATTATAAAACCCGGCAAAGGAGTTTGCTGTAGAAGTAAAACGTGTGCAGGCGGCTACAACAACCCCACTAGCGCCCGTGTAAGCGGGCGTTGAAGATAATATGAATATCATAATAGGGACAAACAAAAGACCAGAAGCAGCTCCCTGTACAAATACAGGTATTAGAAGATCAGTAAAAGACAAATCAGGGGTTAACAGGAAGCTTATCCATAAATTAAATACTCCCAGCAAACCAAATCCTGATACAAGCAACACTCTGAGTGTAATTTTTTGGGCAAGCATCAAACGTATCGCTATAACAAGCACACTTACCATGGCTGTTAAATTGCACATGGCCAATATCATTACCTGCAAAGCGCTCCATTTTAATACCCCACCGGCATAGTTATAAACCAGGTTGATACTGTCCTTGGTGCCATAATAAATAGCCAGCAAGCAAATTCCCAGTACAAAATTCCAGGATTTGAAAACGCTAAGATGGATCACCGGCCTTTTAACGATGTGCTGCCTGTATAGAAACAATACGGATCCTATTAACGCAGCCGAGGCACTACATCGGATACGTATGTCATCGAACCAGTAATACCTGGAACCATAAACTATAGTATAAGCTAAAGCAAGGGAACCGCAGGCAAACAACACCATACCGGCCCAGTCTACCTGGTATAAAGGATACCGTTTGTGGACGGATACCGGCTTCAACATCAACAAGGTCGCCAGCAGTGTAACCATTTGAAAGGCGATTAGATAGTAGTAAGTTATTCTCCAATCTGCCGACTCAACCACAAAACCGGCCACAAAGCCTATAAGCACGGTATTGCTCAGCAAGGTTCCATAAAATACGGCCGGGGCAACTGTTTTACTGCGTTCTGAAGGAACACGTGAAAAGATCAGCAGAAGTCCGAACACAATCACATTGGATGTCACTAACCCCTGCACAAACCTGATCATTAAAAACCAGTTAATGTCCCGACAAAAGAGACAAGCAAAGTTGAGTGTGATACACAACATCAGATTGGTCAGTAAATAGCCCCGCGTCTGAAAATATCTGAAAAACCGAAACTGTGCCGGTAAAACAGTTATGATGCCGGCATAGGTGGACAAAACCCCGAATTGAATATCTTCAGGCTGGGCGCCAAGGTAACTAACCATATAGCCCTGGGTAAACACGAACATACCCAATTGCACCAACCCTGATAGCAGGATAAAGAACAATGCGGTTCGTACGCCCCAATGCCAGTTAGTGATCCAATTTTTAAAATATACCGACTCCATTTCTTACGATCTTTTTTTAACAGCCACAGTCACATTCATACCAGGCACTACAGTGAAACCACGCTCGTCGGTGAATTCGATTTTTACCGGCACGCGCTGGATGATCTTCACGAAGTTGCCGGTTGAATTATCTGGCGGCAGAAGCGAGAAACGCGAACCGGTTGAACCTGCGATAGCGATTATTTTTCCTTTGAACACTTTTCCATCTACCGCATCAACCCTTACCTCAACGGGTTGCCCCACATACATTCCTTCTATCTGCGTTTCCTTGTAATTTGCTGTGATCCACTTTTCGCCCTCGTTGATGATACTGACAAGAGGCTGTCCTGGCTGTATCTGCTGACCTTCAAGGATGCTTTTGCGCCCGAGCCGCCCGGAATAAGGAGCACGTATAATGGTATAGGACAAGTTAAGTCTGGCCAGCTCGAGGGCAGCTTCTTTTCGCTTGATGTCTGCCTGTAGTAACGCGTAATGTGTTTTTAGCTCTGATATCCGGGCTTCATTAGTCTTGAGAGCATTTTTTGCGGCGCTAAGGTCGCTTTCTGCAACATCATAGCGTGCTTGCACTTGTTCCAGATCGGCGCCGGTGGCAGCCTCCTCTTTCACCAGGTTGGCGTACCGTTTTATGTCCTGTTCCTGCTGAACGTATTTTGCACGTGCTCCTTTGATTTGGTCGCGGTTAACGCTGGTTCCGGTTTCCGCCGACTGAATACTTGCGGTAAGTACTTTCAATTGTGCGCTGGCATCCTCCACAGATGCTTTTGCAGATTGCAGTTGAGCCCTATACTCACGGTCATCGAGCACTATCAGCGTGTCTCCCTGTTTAACCGATTGATGTTCATTAAAATAAACCCGTTGGATGTATCCTCCGGCCCTCGCCGAAACCGGGTTAATATAGGATTCAACCTGTGCGTCGTTAGTTTCTTCGTAAGACGAACTGTATCGCCAGTATTGAATAAAGTATATCGCGCCCACGACCAACAGAACGACTGCTATAGCACTGATGACTATGTTTCCCGGATGTACCTTATGGGTCACTTTTTTCATTTTTCAAAGTATTTGATTTATAATTTTCCGCTTGTATAAAGAATTTGATAATAGATGGCAAGCGCATCCGTTTGTGCCCGGACAAGGTTGAACCTCGACTCATGGTAAAGATTGTCAGCATCCAAAAGATCTGTAAGTAAGGCAAGCTGATTCAAATACTTTGTGTTCAAAATACGGTAGTTGACCAATGCCTGCTCGACTGAATGTTCGTTCACCGAAATCCGGGTTAATGCTTCACTATATTTGATATAATATGATTTGATCTCTGTTTGTGCATCATCCCGAAAACCCTCCTGTTGCAATTCGAACTCTTTCACCCTTAGCTTGCCCGCTGCTACTTTGCTCTTATTATGATAGAGCGAGGATATGTTGTATTGCGCTTTCAAACCAATAAAACCTATTGAATAAGCTTGATTAACCGGTGGAAAAACCAAAAAATTGGGATAATTCAGGCCATAAGCGCTATAAAAGCTTAGGCTGGGGCTATTATTGCTTTGCACATTTCTCAGTCTCGAGCGTTGCAGTTCAATATTCTCCGTCGCTTTCTGAACGCTATAGGAAGAGACTCCTGCAGCTTCAACCAGGGGCATAAGCGAACTAATGTCCGGCTTAGCCATCCCAGCTGAATCTACAGGCACAATATGCACTGAATCAGGAACATCAATCAAAACATCTAATCGCTGGTTGGCTATTGTAATATCATTTTCATTCTGCTGCAAAGAAAGCTCAACGTTTGACAACACTACCTCAGCACGCAATACATCACTTTTGGTTACTTTTTGATTTTTATAAAGTGAGTTGATATTACTCAGGCGCGATTTTGCCCTTTTTAGCTGATCCAGTATGAATTTTTGCTGGTCATTGAGCCTCACGATGTCCAGGTATTGATTAACACTTTGCAAAGCAACATTTCCCGATTGCTCCCTGACATTAATATCAGCCAGCTTCAGGCGTGAAGTTTGTTCTCTTTGCAGCGCTCTCTGACGACCACCACTGTAAATATTAAAAGAAGCATCGAGCCCCACCGCAGCGGCATTAGGTGTTGGCGGCGCCGATATTGTTGTAGAGTGGCTAAGCCCTTCGCTAAATAAAGTGAGACCAGAAAAACGTTGATAAGAACCGTTTATATTAACCGAAGGTAATGCAGCTTTGTAAGCATCCCTCCGGTCCTCAGCAGTTGCAGTTTCTTCTATATTTGCTGACTGCACAAATTTGTTCCTGCTTTTAGCAAGCTGTACTGTTTCCTCAAGGGTAATTTTATATATGTTGTTACTTTGTGACTGCGCACACGCCAAGCTTGTATATTCGATGGCCATTAGTACCAACACAAATTTGATTGTCTTTATCATATCTTAACATCCATTGATATTGGTGATATGACAAATTTCCGTCTATACTACCGGGGATTTTAGGTGAGATTGCTTCAATGTTCGTCGAAATAGCTCATTGCGGTTGCCATACTGCTAGTTGAACTTTTTCCTGTATTCGACGGGAGACATATCTGTCCCGGCCCGGAAGAATTTTCCAAAAACGGATTGATCTGAAAAATTCAGCATATTGCTGATCTGTGATACGGTGAGCATCTTATTTTGCAGCAGCACTTTAGCCTCAAGTATGATGATGTCATCTATCCATTCGCCTGCCGATCTGCCTGTTTGTTTCTTTATAGCAGCTGAAAGAGATTTGGGAGTTATATTAAGCTGTGCAGCATAAAAATCAAGTTTGCGTTCGCGCATGTAATTCTGTCTTACCAATTGCCTGAATTTGGTAAAAAGCGGTGAGGCCTTTGATACTGTCTGTACGATCAGGATATATTGACGATAATAGGCATCGATTTCATAGATAAGCGCAAAAATATAACTACGGACAATTTCGCGTTCATGAATGTTGGCTGCGGTCTGTGTTAGCTGGATAAGTTCAAATACTTTGTTGAGTTTGGTAGCATAATCTTCTTTAAGTGGTAAAACGCAACGGTCACTATTCTCAAAAAAATCATATTTGGCCAATAAAAAATGATCTGCATGCTGTTCCAATAAAAATGTGTCTTTAAAAAACACGACATCCATTTTAAGCTGGTCGCTGCGCTTGGTAAAGTAGCGGATTGTTGACGGCGCCAGGGTAATAACGGTTGGCGCATCAACTTCCCACGATGTTAACCCGCAAGTTAGTTTCACGGCTCCTTCTTTTATGAACGCAATGGCGTAACTTTCCGCACGGTAAGGCTCCTCCTGGTAGGGCGTTTCACCACCTTTTACAAAAAGATACTCCGGATTATTATGGTCTGGTATCGAGAAAAGTTTACTATGCCGTGAAAGCGAAAAGGTTTTTATCTTGTCCATCGACGCAAAATTAGCATATTAAGGGCTCGAAAAGTGCCCTGCGTATTCAAACAAAATCACGATGTCCCTAATAATTCAGGATGAACCATTGGCGGCGCTTTAAACTCAACAACTCGCCCGAAACGACCTGTCCATATCTGAAAAATTGTCTGAACAAATAAATATAGGATGACGGCAGTGGCAATTGTTAACATACAAGCTGCGAGTATCCAATGTACATTATCTGATTGTCTTTCGCCGTATTTAAAGCAGGCCACCGTTACCGAAGATAGCGGAAAACTTACAGACCACCACGAAACCTGGAAAGGGCAGCATTTAGGTAACAAGAATATTTTGCTGCCGAATATGACCAACAGGAACAAACAAAAATAGAAAAAGGCACTTGCCGCTATATCCAGTAGGCCGCTTAAGCCTACGTACCCGTTAAAGGCCAGTGCAAAAGGCGCAACCAGTATCAAAAGTGATGGCTGTGCAGTGGCGGTCAAAGGGGCCTGGAAAAAAAGTCGTGAGACGATCATCGTCATGAGGATGATGATAAATATGATGCCGATTCCGAAAAACATCAGGCAGAATTCATGAGCCCCGGCAAACTTCAACGAATTGCCAATAATAGGTACATTCAGAGTTCCGGTGACAGGTAGAACCCATACGGGCATGGCGCTTTCCGGGAGTTGTTGCTTGCCCATCCATTTACGAAGTACAAACCATGCGAAAAAGAATGTCAGGGTTATACCTATTAACCAAATTATATCAGCCGTAACATATGAATACGGAAGTATAATACCAGGTATTAGCATTAACGAGATAGTTACTGTTGAAAAAAAACCGATAGAAACCGGGCTTTTGAACTCTGTTTCCACAGATATAGGATAACGCAACCACTTGATGACATAAGCAATTACTAATAAAATAAAGCAAAGAATTGCTGTCCCCCCTATGATTTCGGCGAATATGCTGCCAAAGTGCCATGACTGGTTTGCAAATCGCCACGCAAAGCATAGTGCTGAAAGTCCCATCACCGCGCCAAAAAGGCTAACCGGCATAAACTCCAGAAAGGTTATTTTATGAGGATTTTGATCACTGTTGTACATGTTGACAAAATTTGAAATGTCAACCCATACTTAATTATTGTGCCATTGTCCAATCCCTTAATTATCAATAATTTGAAAATAAATTTAAAGTAGCGCTCCCGCGATCGTTCGTTATTAAACGAATATAGCCACGACCATTCGAACAAATTTCATATGGCTGCATTAGCTTCTATATTTCGTTAAACCATCAGTGATTAGCGACGAGCGGTGATTAAATTTCACTCTATAATTAATGCAATTAACTAATAATCAACGCGTTAATTGACTGGCACTTATTTGGCTAAACTAAATAAGTTGATTTAATAACCTTCTCATGAAAACAAAGAAAGTATGGTATATCACCGGGGCGTCGCAAGGCCTGGGACTGGCCCTGGTAAGGAGTTTGCTGCGTAATGGACATAAAGTTGCTGCTACATCGCGAACAATAGACGCATTGAAAGAGTCTGTAAGCGACTTGCATAAAGGCACATCATTTTTGCCTCTCCGCGTTGACTTGATTGATGCCGAAGCGGTGAGTAAGTCTATTGCTCAGACCAAAGAAAGATTCGGGGGGATAGATGTTGTGGTCAACAATGCAGGTTATGGTATGGCTGGTACATTGGAAGAAACAGAAGACAGTAAAATCCAATCTATCATTGATATCAACATATTGGCAACAATTACCGTCACCAAGGCAGCTCTACCCTATTTTAGAATGCAAAAATCTGGCTATTTTATCAATTTGTCATCGGTGGCAGGTTTTGTGGGTGCCCCCGGCTGGTCGGTTTATTCGGCAACCAAAGCTGCCGTTACTGCATTTTCGGAGGTATTAGCCCTTGATCTTAAGGATTTCGGGATTAGGGTAACAGCTGTAGAGCCGGCAGGCTTCCGTACAAGTTTCCTCACAAAACATTCTCTTGCGTTCCAGGAGGTTAGAATACCGGGCTATGATTTTGTAAGGGAAACACAGGTACGTTATATGGCCATGAGTGGAAAACAACCCGGTGATCCGGATAAAGCTGCTCAAATTTTTATAGACCTGGCTGAAACAGAAAATCCGCCGGTCCATCTGTTCCTCGGCGCCGATGCGTATAATCGTGCCTCAAAAAAGATCGATGAAATGAAAGAAGAACTTGAACAATGGAAACCGGTAACGCTATCAGCCGACTTTAAATAAGATTTCTAAGCTGCAAAATGTCCTCTGCCTATACCCAGTCGTTTAAGTTTTGAACTTAATGTACTCGGCGGAACTCCAAGGAATTCTGCAGCTCCATAATTGCCGGATATCCTGCCTTTACAATATTTAAGTGTATTAAGTATATGCTCCCTTTCATTCTCTTCAATTGTTTTTACCGTGAAGTCTATCTCTATAACGTTTTTTTGTCCTTTCTCCTTCTTCACGGGTAAATGCACCTCCCGTATTACTTCGTCATCGGCTAAAAGCATACTACGTTCAATCACATGCTCCAGTTCACGGATATTACCGGGCCAGTTATAGTTCACCAATTCCTGAAGCGCATTTCTGCTTACAGAAGTTATTTTTACACCCGTCTTTTTAGTCAGTTTTTGAATAAAATGAGTTACCAGCAGAGGTATATCGTCGCGACGGTTTCTTAAAGATGGCAGATTGATCGGGAAAATATTGAGGCGATAATAAAGATCGGCCCTGAAGCGGCCTTCTTCTACTTCCTTTTCAAGGTCGCGGTTGGTTGCTGCTATTATCCTTACATCAACTCTTGTTGATACCTTCCCTCCTATACGTTCTATCTCTTTTTCCTGCAGTACGCGCAGCAGTTTTACTTGCAGCTCCAAAGGTAGCTCGCCAATTTCATCCAGGAATAGTGTACCACCATGAGCCAGTTCGAATTTGCCGATCCTGCGCTCAAATGCACCGGTAAAGCTGCCCCGTTCATGACCAAACAATTCAGATTCGATCAGGTTGGCTGGCAGCGTTGCGCAATTCACCTTTACCATGGCTTTACTTCTGCGTGATGAGTTATCATGTATGGCTTTGGCAATAAGTTCTTTGCCCGTTCCTGTTTCTCCAAGTATTAAGGCTGTACAGGTTGTAGGGGCGACTTTGGCAACTAATCGAAGAGTTTGCTGAACTTCGGGACTATTGCCGATAATTCCAGGGAAGTGCTGAATTGCTCCGAATTCATCCTTCAGGCATGTTGGTTCTTTGGCGAGATACATTGTAGTAAGTGTTAATTAGTGTGATTGATTGTTTCATTCTCAAAAAGTCACTTTCACGATATCCTAAACCCGGTTATAGAATGCCAACTATCAGGCCACATATATAAATCACTATAAACAAACCAATTACATTATTTGACGAAAATAAAACCTCGATATATCATGATTTTTAACGGAGCAAATCTTGATATTTAATGATTTTGTTAAAAAATATAACTCATTGTTAATTAATACATTTATGTTGTTTAATTCAACTCTTTTTTAGTTAAGTTTGATTACAGCTACCTGGTATAATTTCCTTCATTGGATTATAGCCGAGAGGCAACCTTATTTATACCCCTCAGTTAAATGGCTTATGGCTAGAATCTACCTACCGATTTGGCCCGTTTACCTTTCCTTGTTTAGGCGGTTCTTTAATCGCAAAAGATCGGCCTCTTCTATGGATTTTACTGGAATAATTACTTTACTGAAATAATTGACAATACCTATTTAAATTAAACATGTAAGCAAAATGTATAGGCAACTAGTCATCGCATTATTTTTATTAAAGAGTCACAATATTTATCTGCTAAATTTTTAGCATATGGGAAAGGAAAGAAGTAAAAATAAACAACATGGCTTAAACGCGTGTTATTCTGCCATTTTGTTTGTAGTATTCGCGCTCGTCTCAACAAATGGGTTTGCCCAATATTACCCTGAACCCGCCCCTGTAAGTCCGGCCCTTGAGCATACTTTATTGAATGAGCTTAAACAAAGCTCGTCATCAAGTCAGAAAATAAAGACACTCCTTGATCTTGGCAATCTGTATTACAACAAACCTATAAAAAAAGATAATGACCTCGACGTAGCGCTTAATATGGCTACCCAGGCCCGCGACATTAGCAAAACAACGCACGATCTTCATAATTTTAATGACGCAGAATACCTTATTGCCAATGTCCTGATGCTGAAAGACGACCTGGCAGGTGCCGAAAATATATTAAAAGACGTGAACGACACTACCAGGGCAAAAGTAGCGCTTGCTTTGGTTTACAGGTATCTTTATCGCCCTACCAGCACGCCTGCGGAATGCGTAAAGGGCGCTAAGAAAAATATCGCGATAGCCAACGCCATCATTGCAAAAAACCACGACAAAAGATTGGAAATACTATCTCTGACCTTCCAGGCGCTTATTGATTCGCATGACGATATCAAAAAGACCGAGAATGAGATGCTTGAAGTTGTCAAACAGTATCGCGCTATCGGGTATACCCAAAGGCTACAATACATTTATTACTGGCTGTCAAAAATATATGCGTTCAAAGGCGATTTTGACAAGGCCCTTTCTTACGGATTTGAATCGCTTAAAGCAATGAATTCAACTCGTGACACCCTTGCCGGCGGTGATTTCTATCTCAATTTAGCGGGGATATACCGGCACCTTAAAATGAATGATAAGGTTATTGAGGCTTCAAAAACTGCTATACATTATTTCGGCGGCCACATAGGCGAAGGGACAATTTTTGACGGGATCAGCGCACTGAATAGAGAATTGATCCGTGAAAACAAAAGCAAAGAGGCACTTGCTGTATTGCAGGGATATTTTAAAAAATACAAGCCTGTTAGCTATGGCGATAAGAGAATCGTTCTGAAAGAATACGCCACCTGCTATCTGGCATTAAAAAACTATACCGAAGCAGAAAAATATTACCTCACTGTATTTAATATGGATAAGGATTCGAAGTCGCTCGATATCCCTGCATATGAAAATATGGGTTTCTTTTATATCGAAACCAAAAATTACGCAAAAGCCAAACCTTACCTGGACAAGGCACTCGAGCAGCTAACATTTACCAATATTTCTATCAAAGATCAAATTCATTTGCGCTTTATGGCTTTCCTGGCAGATTCGGCTTCTGGCGACTACCTTTCTGCGATCAGGCACTTAAGGGCCAATAGCAACCTGGACCACACAGTTTACGATCAAGCCAAAACTTCAGCAGCAGAAGAGATGCAAACGAAGTATGACACAAGAAGGAAAACGGATAGTATAGCTATGTTGACACAAAAAGAACTTGTTCAGCAAGCAAATCTAAAGCGCGCTGACCTGATAAGGAATATTACTATTGCTGGAATCCTCGTCATGATCATGATAAGTTTTCTCCTTTACAGAAACTACAAACAAAAGCAGGCCGCCAATAATCTGATCACCCAAAAGAATGATCAACTTGAACATCTGCTTACCGAAAAAGAATGGCTGCTGAAAGAAGTACATCATCGCGTGAAAAACAACTTGCATTCTGTGATAAGCTTATTGGAGGCCCAGGCTGCATATCTTGAAAACGATGCCTTACAGGCCATAGAAAAGAGCCAGCACCGTATCTACGCTATGTCGCTCATTCATCAAAAGCTATATCAGTCAGATGATATCAAAACTATAGACATGACACAGTATGTGCCGGAGTTGGTGCAATACCTGCGCGATAGCTTTGATATCAATTCTATCCATTTTAATCTGACCGTTGATCCCATTCAACTCAACGCCTCGCAAGCTATACCTTTGGGGCTTATCATTAACGAAGCATTAACCAATTCGTTAAAATATGCCTTCCCTGACGGCCAGGGAGGTGAGATTACAATTTCACTTAAAGAAGTGGATGGAAAATATAAATTAAAGATAACAGATAATGGGATTGGCATTAAAGAAAAAGCCTTTTTAACCACAAAGAATTCACTTGGACTGGAATTAATAAAAGGATTGGCAAAAGAGATAAATGGAGATATTACCTTTGATACTATTAACGGCGTAAAGATCGTCATCGCGTTTGAACGCGACCTGTTGCATAATATGGACCGGTTGCGGGATGACTACCTGGAATCTGCCTAAATTGTACTGACCTACTTATGAAAACCAGGATACTAATTGTTGAGGACCACTTTGTAGAAGCATGTAATTTGAGGATAATCCTCAATAAAGCAGGCTATGAAGTTTGTTCTTTAGCCGCATCTTACGATGAAGCCATCATGATCATTAAGGATGAGAAGCCTGCTATGGTATTGCTCGATATTCACCTTCAAGGTAAACTAACCGGCATCGACCTCGCAAAAGTTCTTAGGGAGAAAAATATCGGATTTGTTTTTCTGTCTGCCAATTCTGATAAAAGAACGTTAAATGCCGCCAAAGTAACCCGCCCCTATGGTTTCCTGGTAAAACCCTTTCGTGAAAAAGATGTGTTGACAACGCTGGATGTAGCCTGGTACCTTCACCAACAAAGCCAGGAACTGAATCTTAAAGCAGTGACAGGATCTGCGGTGGACCATGACTGGAAGGATATGATAGCGACAAGCGGCGCTATGCTTGAGGTGATGAGCAATATCAGGGTAGCGGGGCCATCAGATATTTCGGTCCTCATCCTCGGGGAAAGCGGGACCGGGAAAGAATTGATGGCACAATGCATTCATCAACTATCGCCTCGCAAGGCAAAGCCTTTTATAGTAGTCAACTGCGGTGCGCTGCCACCAAATCTGATAGAATCGGAATTATTTGGTCATGAAAAGGGGTCATTTACCGGTGCAACCGAAAAAAGGATTGGCAAATTTGAACAGGGTGATGGCGGTACCGTCTTTTTAGACGAAATAGGCGAATTGCCATTAGACATGCAGGTTAAACTGCTGAGAGTACTGCAGGAAAAAGAAGTCGAACCTATAGGCGGAAAGAAAAAGAAGGTCGACGTGCGGATCATAGCTGCAACCAATCGCGTGCTGGAGGAAGAGATAGCGGCCGGTAGGTTCAGAATGGATCTGTATTACCGACTGAACGTGTTTCCTGTTCAGCTGCCGCCATTGCGTGAGCGCAGGGAAGATATTGTTCCGCTGGCGAAGCATTTTATACAGTATTATGCCAAAAAGGAGCATAAAAGTACCATGGTGTTATCTGATAACGTCGTACAGACAATGCTGGCCTATCCATGGCCGGGGAATATCAGGGAGTTAGAGAATGTAATGGCAAGGACCGTTTTGCTGTCAACCGGCTCTACCATAAGCAATGTATCCCTGCCTAACGGACAAGGTAAAAACAACCAGGCTGCACCTGTAAATACCAATAAAAAGATCTACGAAAACGAACGGGATTATATCATATCTATGCTCGAAAAATCAGGGTGGAAGGTTTACGGCCCAGGGGGCGCTGCCGAAATGATGGATATTAACCCTTCCACCCTCATATCAAGAATGAAGAAGCTCGATATTGAGAAGCAAAGAAAGCACTAATGCTTATTTAGAAACGTCAGTGATCATCTTATTGACAATAAGCCAGCGGCCATCAATTTTATGTAACGATAGCAGGTCGTTATAATCAAAATCATACATCTTTACCCTCACTTTAGCAACGGCTATAGAATTAATGATATCAACTGACAAAATATCGCCCTTAAAAGGTTTGCCTGAATCCTTGGGGCTTTGGCGATTTTTTACCCCGTCTAGATATTGCTCCAGCGTTTTCGCATACGGAGTGCCCTTTACATCGCCATAAAGTAATGTGGCAGGGTGATATAAGGTTGTTAAAAGACCGATATCACCTTCATAAATTCCTTTAAAATAATTCTCGAGCAACTGGTTAATGGCCAGTGAATCTTCTTTTGAGTTTTCCATGATATGATTTGTTTTTGGTGTTTGGGCATTTGAAAATCGGGCTGCTCCTGTTAAAGCCACACACAGAAACAACGAACCGATTAAGCATGTCTTTTTCATGGTGTTGTGGTTTTACTTTTTATTTGCGGTGATACCTTTTTCCCGTAAAACAGAGACCTGATCTCCGGCAAAACCCCAATCATCCAGATCAATTTCCTGGATAATAACGTGTGTTAATTGCGGGTCCTTATTCAATACATTCGTGATCAGATCGGTCACTCCCTTTATTAAGGTTTGTTTTTGCTCGCGGGTCACACCTTCGCGGGTGATCTCAATTTTTACGTATGGCATGGCTTTTATTTTAAGTTATATCGGTTTTGCAGTGATGTTGACTATAAGATCAAAATCGTTATAAATGAGTGTGTCGGCAAGGTCTTTAAAGAAACTTCCAGAGCGGAATTTCATATTGAATTTCGTGCGGTCGATCGTTATTTTACCATTAGCAGTTAACTCAGCTTGATTTACATTGATAATTGCATTAAATGATATGGGGTGTGTAATACCTTTAATGGTCAGTTTGCCTTCAATATGGTAATTTTTTGTATCAGCAGAAGTAGCAGAAGTTATTTCAAAGGTTGATGTAGGGTACTTATCGGATGCGAAAAAATCGTCCGCGGCCAGGTGATGCAGCAATTTTGAATGCAGATCAGGGTCATCCATATCCAGGTTTTTGATCGAGGTGGTATCTATGATGAACTTGCCAAAGGAAAGCTCGCCATTGTTTAAGGTAAGCGTGCCCGATTTAATGTCGATAGTACCGTCGTGTGCGCCCGTTACTTTTCTTCCGATCCACTCGATACTGCTTTGTGAACTAATGATCTCAAAAATTTTTGTTTCCATTCTTAGCTGTTTTTTTAAATGTTGTCTTGATTTCCCTGCATTCAAAAGCAGGTATAATTTGAAATTCATTAACCAACAGGCGTGCCACATATCCAAAATTGTGTATATCAAATAATTACATAAAACACAAGGCACTATCAGAAGCCGAGTACTCGCGAAATCACGATAGTAAAACGTGTGGGCGTTCTTACTATCGGGGTGTGTTCCGTTTTACAGTTGAACGTATTTATCCCCCTGCAAGCATTATGTGGAGGTTTCTTCATAAAATGTCAAGGCCCCTAAGTTGGTTGGTCAGAAAAATGAATAATCGGTTTTAGTTCGAATAATCGCGGTTGTTCGCGAAGTATTTTGACGATACAAATTTTCAATAAACTGATAATCAGAAACTTATTTCATGGCACGATAATTACCTGTCAATTGTCACCAGAGCCGCGCATCGTAGGAACCCCCGGATCAGGTACACCTCAAAAACATTTATAGTCATTAAAAACCAACACCATGAAAAAGAAAAATGAACTAACTGCCGGGACAATTATTACTGCTGCCATGATCCTGTTCTCAGCGCCTGCGATTGCGCAGACTAAACCCGCTACCAGCGCAAAAGACCCTAATGCGATCCGCCCCTTTCATATTAAATTTTCTGATGCTGAACTGGCCGATCTTCGTCAGCGTATTCATGCAACAAGATGGCCCAGTAAGGAAACAGTAAGTGATGAAACGCAAGGCGTACAATTGTCGACCATGCATAAACTGGCCGACTATTGGGCAAAAGATTATAATTGGCGTAAAATAGAAGCGAAACTGAATTCCCTGCCGCAGTTTGTTACTAATATCGATGGGGTAGATATACATTTTATCCATGTTCGCTCAAAGAATAAGAACGCACTCCCCGTCATTATAACACATGGATGGCCGGGGTCAATTATCGAGCAGCTTAAAGTTATCGGTCCACTTACTGATCCTGCCGCTTATGGCGGAAAAGCCGAAGATGCGTTTGACGTGGTTATCCCTTCGTTACCGGGCCATGGATTTTCTGGTAAACCCGCTGGCACAGGCTGGGATCCGGTAAAGATTGCCCATGCCTGGGTTGAGTTGATGGCTCGTCTTGGGTATACAAAATATGTTGCACAAGGTGGTGACTGGGGCGACGCTGTTACTGAGCAAATGGCGCTTATAGCTCCTGCCGGTCTGCTGGGCATTCATGTTAACATGCCGGCCACAGTTCCCGCCGATATCGCAAAGGCTTTGAAGTTTGGCGACCCGAAACCATCCGGTCTTTCGGAAGATGAATCACACGCCTACGACCAGTTGAACTTTTTCTATGGACACGGTCTGGGCTATGCTATCGAGATGTCCAATCGCCCGCAAACACTTTACGGCTTGGAAGATTCTCCAGTTGGCCTTGCCGCCTGGATGCTTGATCATGATGCCGCCAGCCAGGCTTTGATCGCACGCGTTTTCAACGGCCAGTCTGAAGGGTTAACCAGGGATGATATCCTCGACAACATCACCCTATACTGGTTAACCAAAACCGCTATCTCTTCGGCAAGGTTGTATTGGGAAAACAAGCTGGTATTCTTTGATCCTAAAGGCGTCAAGATCCCTACTGCAGTAAGCGTATTTCCTGATGAAATATACGCTGCTCCACGCAGCTGGACTGAGAAAGCATACGTTAACCTAGTACATTTTAACAAACTGCCAAAAGGCGGCCACTTTGCGGCATGGGAACAACCTAAAGCACTTAGCGAAGAGCTTCGCGAGTCATTCAGATCATTGCGTTCATCATCAAATCAATCAAAATAAAATCAATCAAAATGGAAGCAGTTAAAGAAGCAACAAAAAGAGTATTGTATACCGCCAAAGTTCATACAACAGGCGGTCGCGCCCGCGGTGTTGCCCGCAGCGACGATGGACATTTGGAGATCAAACTCACCACTCCGGGCACTGGCGGTACAGGCACAAATCCCGAACAATTATTTGCAGCAGGCTGGTCGGCATGCTATGAAGGGGCAATGGATATAGTAGCCAACAAGATGAAAGTCACCCTGCCAGAAGGCACTGCGATTGACGCAGAGGTAGACTTATGCCTGACGGGTATGGATTTCTCGATACAAGGCCGGCTGAATATTAACCTACCCGGCATGGATATGGAAGTTGCCCAAAAGCTGGCCGAGCAATCGCACAAAACATGCCCTTACTCTTTAGCGATCAAAGGGAATGTGGATGTTAAAACAACTATAACGGTATAAACACACTAAATATCAATCAAGAAAAATAAACATGAAAGAAAGCAATCAAAGAGTTTGGCTGATTACTGGGGCGTCCAAAGGTCTTGGCCTGGAAATAAGCAAAGCAGCACTTAAGGCGGGTGACTACGTAGCGAGAGCGGTAAGGAATAAAACCGATCAGTTTGCTGCCATGCTGAGCGACCCCAATGGGCTTTTTGTAGTGAAAATGGATGTCAACAAGGAGGAAGAAGTTCGCGCTGCGGTAGAGCAGACGATCTCCCATTTTGGCAAAATTGACGTGTTGGTTAATAATGCTGGATACGGGATACTTACCGCAATTGAAGAAGCATCTGCTGAGGAAACGAAGAAGCAATTTGAAACCAATGTCTTTGGGTTGTTAAATGTCACACGGGCGGTGCTTCCGTACATGCGCAGGCAAAGATCCGGTCATATCATCAATGTGTCGTCGTTATTCGGTTACGATGCTATGGCGGGCTGGGGTTTGTATGGTGCCACTAAATTTACAGTTGAAGGGCTTTCAAAAGGGCTTGCGCTGGAGCTTGCACCATTTGGCATTCATGTTACCGCTATTGCACCGGGGTTTTTCAATACCAATTTTTTAGGCAAGGATTCTTACACCAGGACAAATCATATCATTCCCGACTACGAAGCTACCGCCGTGGGAGAAATGAGAAACAAAGCTGATAGCCTGCATGGCACACAGCAAGGTGACCCCAAAAAGCTTGCTGAGTTGGTTGTAAAATTGGCTAATACTAAAAATCCGCCTGTGCATTTACCAATCGGTAAGGATGCGGTGGAGATGTACCGTAACAATGTAGCAAAAACCAACAGGGAAGTTGATGAATGGGCTCCTCTATCTTCAGTAACAGATCGCGACGACAGTAATTAAAAATTAAACATTGACATTAAAAAACGATAGCTATGGAAATCAACAAAATTCTATTCGTGGTGACATCACATGATGCATTAGGTAACACCGGCAAAAAAACCGGCTTATGGATCGAAGAATTCGCGGCACCTTATTACAAGTTCCTGGACATGGGAAAACAGATCACTATCGCTTCGCCCAAAGGAGGTCAGGCACCTATCGACCCAAAAAGCGACCTGCCTGAGAACCGTACCGAAGCGACCGTCAGGTATTATGGCGACAAAGATACACAGGATAAGCTGAGCAATACGGTGAAGCTGAGTGACGTTTCAGAAAGCGATTTCGATACGATCTTTTACCCGGGAGGTCACGGTCCGATGTGGGACCTGGCAGACGATAAGGACTCTGCAAGACTGATCGAAACGTTTTACAATAAGGGGAAATTGGTTACGCTGGTTTGCCATGCCCCGGTTGCATTAAAAGAAGTAAGAACTCCTGATGGTGAATTCCTGATAAAAGGCAAAAGAGTAACTGCTTTTACCAATACAGAAGAAGAAACTGCTCAATTGACCCACGTAGTGCCGTTTTTACTGGAAGATATGTTGATAGAAAGAGGCAGCATTTTCCAGAAAGGCGAGGATTGGAAGCCTTTTGCAACCCGCGATGGTCACTTGATCACGGGGCAAAATCCTGCCTCTGCCGTTTTAACTGTCGATACGCTCGTCGATTATGCGGCAAGATTGTAAGTAACCCATCGTGAAGCCGGTCGTGAAAACCGGCTTCACCTACCACTAAGTTATAGTTTAAATACTCCTATTATGAAAATACAACACACCTCGCTTCTTTCGGTATTCTTATGCGCACTAATACTGTTATCAGCTAAAAGAAGTGATGCGCAAAGTTTACCAAATAAGACCTTTGGGTCTGTAAATCAGGAAGATTTAAAATGGATGCCTTTCCCTGCGTTTCCTCCAGAAGCACGACTGGCCATTGTTGTTGGCAATCCCAAATCACCCGCACCATACGTGGTACGGGTAAAACTCCCAGGTGGCGTTAAATTAATGCCTCACAGGCATCCGGAAGACAGAATTTATACAGTCATTTCCGGCATATTTTACATAGGCATTGGTGAAAAATTCGATGAATCAAAACTTAAAGCATACCCGCCGGGAAGCGTAATTGTCTTGCCCGGAAATACCCCACATTTTCACTGGGCAAAATCAGGTGAATATGTAACACAGGTAACAGCAGTCGGACCGCTGGGCATCGAATACGTTAACCCTGCTGACGATCCCCGAAATAAAAAGAAATAAGAAAGGAAACACCATGTCTGAACAATTTAAATGTGATCGCCGCCATTTTTTAGGGGCCACCGCTGTAGTACTTGCTGCCGGACCGTTCTTTATGCTTAATGCAGATGCCATTGCCCGACCAACGACCACAACAGGTTTACCAAACGAACAAAACATGAACTTATCATTTGATGCTATTAAACAGATCAATGCAGGCGTGCTTAATACCGGATATGCGGAAGCAGGGCCTACAGATGGATCACCCGTTATACTTCTTCACGGCTGGCCTTACGATATCTATAGCTATGAAGAAGTTGCTGCTATACTGGCATCAAAAGGCTACCGGGTAATAGTTCCCTACCTGCGAGGCTATGGCACTACACGTTTCCTTTCGGACACAATTATCCGTAACGGGCAACAATCAGCCCTGGCCTTAGATATTATTGATCTGATGGATGCCCTTAAGATAAAGAAAGCGGTGATCGGTGGTTTTGATTGGGGTGCACGCACAGCTGATATCATGGCTGCTCTTTGGCCAGAGCGTTGCAAAGCGCTTGTATCGGTAAGTGGTTATCTTATTGGCAGCCAGCAGGCCAACAAGGCCCCATTGCCACCCATCGCAGAGCAGGCCTGGTGGTACCAGTATTATTTTGCAACAGAGCGCGGCAAGATAGGGTATGCTCAAAATACATATGAGTTCAATAAACTTATCTGGCAAACCGCATCACCACAATGGCATTTTGATGATGCAGTTTATAAACGATCCGCCAAATCATTTGATAACCTTGATCATGTGGCTATTGTAATGCATAATTACCGCTGGCGGCTTGGTTTAGCGGATGGCGAAACAAAATATAATGACTTCGAAAAAAAGCTGGCGACATTCCCCGATATTACGGTGCCGGCTATAACCCTTGAAGGTGATGCTAATGGCGCCCCCCACCCTGCCCCATCAGCTTATGCTGCTAAATTTAAAGGTAGATATGTACATCATAACATCAACGGTGGTATAGGCCACAATTTGCCACAAGAAGCCCCCAAAGCTTTTGCAGATGCTATTATTGAGGTGGATAGTTTTTAAATAATGAATTTCCTGTTGCCGGTTAAGGGATTTTATTGCACAGTTTATTAAAACAGATATTTATGATCATATTATATATTCTATTTGTGCTTACTGTTCTTGGCGCTATTAATTGTTTCCAGTGGGCTGCATCGATCCTGGCAAAGCAAACAGGCAGAAGCTCTAAATTGTGGTTTTGGATATCATTATTTTTACCCGGTATATCAATGATCATCCTGATATGGTTATGGGACAGAGAAAAACCTAAAGTTTAATTCGAACACCTTACTTTAATGCAAACGCATCTTATTGAAAGTAATAGCAAATGCCTCACACTTTGTGGGGCATTTGCATTTTATGGGCTACAATTACCAGATGTTTAAGCATGCTTTTTAGTGTGATACATTCACATTTACAATCAAAAAACAATCCGCCATTTTTCGTTTTGAGTGCAGGTATTTAACGAAATAAAGCGATAAAACCCCAGCACTTATTCACTTAGAATATTGATATACAATACGTTAAATGATTGGCATTAGTTTGGTATAACCGTGACAGCACAATGCTGATTTGAAATAAATATTTATAGGAATATTAAACTTAAGCTCTATGGAAATTCTATTTGTAATAACCCACACAGTTATGATTATCTGTTTGCTCGGGGTTGTCTGCGCTTCAATTCCCGGTACAACCGATAACGATCAAATTGAAAAACCATACCTCATTTTAGCACTGCTGACTAAGGTAAAGCCAATACAAATAAACACGGGCTGGATTGCCCGGACTGTCACCGCATTGCTGACCATATTTCTGAGATAGCATCTGATTAATTGTTTAACATAATATCAAAAAAAACCATGAAAAATTCGATTAAAATTTGTGTTGTTGTTCTTGCGTTGCTTTCTTTCTTCTGTTTGCGATCCAATGCGCAAACCTCTGCTTCCAAGACTGAATCTTACGGCTCAGGCATCAGGTTAAGTGTAGGCGCCGATGCGGGCATTCCTGTTGGCTCATTAAACACCGGCTATAACTGGAATCTTGGCGGATCTTTACAGGGAGATTTTCCAATCCTTACAAATCAATTGTACGCCACTTTAAATACCGGCTATAATGCTATCTTCTCCGGTAGCCAATATAATATACCCGATATCCATTTGATCCCTGTTAAAGCGGGTCTCAAATACTTTATCATAAAGCAGATATACATTCAGGGTGAGGCCGGTGTGTCATTCCTTACGGATAAAAACAGCCTGGGTGCCGATAAGACTGCTGCATTTGTCTATGCGCCACAAGCCGGAGTATTGTTAAATATTGGCGGCAAAAATTATATCGATGCCGGCTTTCGGTTCGAGAGTAATCAAAAGTTCTTTGATGGCAGCAACACGGCTAATTTTTTGGCGATACGTGTAGCCTATGCCTTTAATCTTTAATCTATCTGTTCCAGGATAGGGTGTTGGTTGGTGTAGTTAGGCAGGCTACTTATCCGTAGCCTGCCATTATTAAAAAATGAGATGAAAAATTAAGAGCAATCAAACTAATATGAGACAACTAGTTATTTCACAAAGCATTACACATCGGGATTATAAATCGCTTGATAAATACTTCAATGAGATCGACAAGATCAGCCTTATATCTACCCAGGAAGAAATAATGCTTGCCAGGCAAATACATGAAGGCGACAAAGCAGCGCTTGACCGCCTTACCAAAACTAATCTTCGCTTTGTGGTATCCGTAGCAAAACAGTACCAAAACCAGGGACTCACCCTGGGCGACCTGATCAATGAAGGAAATATGGGACTTATTACGGCGGCAAAGCGGTATGACGAAACCAAAGGGTTCAAGTTTATTTCGTATGCTGTTTGGTGGATAAGACAGTCTATTATTACTGCAATAGCCGAACATGCGCGCATGGTGCGCCTGCCTTACAATCAGATTACACTTTTGAGCAAACTTTACAAAACGCATTCAAAACTTGAACAGGAACACGGCAGGAAGCCGTCTGAGCAAGAAATGGCTGATTACATGGAATTACCCGTCGATAAGATAAAAGAAATGATGAATAAGTCGGGTGTGAATGTATCTATAGACGAACCTTTTGATGATGATGATAGCTATACCATGTTAGATTTTTTGCCTAATAACGAACCCTGCACCGACTGCCTTGTAGAGCAGGAAGCTGTGGTAAGAGAAATTCATCATTCGCTAAAGGTATTAAGCAAACGTGACCGCGAATTGCTGGTGTTGTTTTTCGGCTTGGGAAGTTTTTCGCCAATGTCACTTGAAGAGATTGGCAGCCGATTTAATATAACCAAGGAGCATGTTGGCCGGTTAAAGGAAAAAGCGCTTAAAAAACTACGTAATTGTTCTAATGCGCCCGTCCTAATGTCATGCCTTGGCTAAATTGATTGCTTAATTACCACGTGCTATAAAACCGGGTACCCCTGTATTGACCACATTATTGAGCCTCTGCCTTGTCTGAATGCTATTGATCTCATCAAACGCATCTTGTGGCAGTGCAGTAATATCAAAGTTTTCACGGGCACGCGCTGCAGTTTTTGGTGTGGTAAGCAAAGCCGTGCCGCGCTGCAGGGCCCACGCCAATAAAACTTGTGCAGGGGTCTTTCCAATGCTTGCAGCAATCTTCAATACTGCCGGATCATCAATCGGCCCCGGTCTCATTCCATGCCCCAACGGAGCAAATGCTAAGAACGTAATCCCATTTTCTTTGCAGAATTCCAGAAGTTCTGCTTCCGGCAGGTACGGATGAGCCTCAACCTGGATCACAGATGGCTTAATTCTTGCTGATTCATAAAGTGGTAAAAGCTCCTTTAAGGTAATGTCTGATAATCCAATCTCCCTGCACCTGCCACTGTCTACAAGGCTCTCCATCGCCTTCCAGGTATCGAGCAAAGTCACATCCTTATCATAAATAACATTGCCATTTTCATCGCGCGGATCCTGTTCATCTCCGGGCTGAAATGCAAACGGGGTATGAATCAGGTAGAGATCAATGTAGTCTGTTTTGAGCCTTTCCATACTTTTCTCGAATGCCTGCTCAACACGATCGGGCCGATGATTCGAGTTCCATAGCTTCGTAGTAATAAATATGTCTTCGCGGACTAATCCTAATGCTGCGAGTCCCGCCTGCAGCGCTTCACCCACCTCACCCTCATTACGATATCGTTCTGCACAATCAAAATGCCTGAATCCGGCTTCAAGTGCATCCCGGGTAGCAGTTATTGTCAGTGCCGGATCAGGGATCAACGTGCCAAACCCAATAGCAGGCATGGAGATGGGGTTATTTCTAAAATTCATTTTTGTTATTATATTTTATAGGTGATGTTCTTTTTTAGCTATCGATCCAGTCGAAATCGTCCTCACATTTGAAACTTTAACATTTGGGGTGTCCATTTCTAATCTTTTCTAAAAACGGACAAAGTTCGGCACGGTGCAGCATGTAATTATGTGATCTACATCACATTTTTTCTGATTGATGAAGATCGAAAATCGCGGTGTGCTGTGTGTCGTTCGAATAACCGCGATGAATCGTTATTCGCTTTCTCACATTTAAGTACTAAATCACTGATTGTTAACACATTGCTATATGGCATGATAGTTATTTATCATCCTGTACTAATTGAAAAAATTAACAGTGATTTATGAACGGCAAACTAGTTTTTCTGACAAAGGAATCCCCAGTGCTTTGGCGTGTGACCTTAAATAATCCACCCGTGAATATTTTCGGTCCTAAAACGATTCCGCAACTTAACGAGGTCATTTCCGAAATAGAAACCGATCCGCAATTGAAAGTAGTAATCTTTGAAAGTGCTATCGAAGGTTTTTTCATGACACACTATGATTTCCTTTCAGCCGCAGAGGAAACAACCAGTATGCCGCCAGGGCCAACCGGCCTATTACCATTGCCTGATATGCTGGTGCGCTTGAGCAAGGCTCCCGTTGTGTCTATTGCCAAGATACGCGGGCGTGCAACAGGTGTGGGTAGTGAACTTTCCCTTGCATGCGACATGCGTTTTTGCAGTCGTGAAAAGACCATTATGGGGCATTTTGAGGTTGGAGCAGGAATTGTACCGGGAGGCGGCCCCATGGCACGTTTACCGCGGTTAATTGGAAGAGGGCGTGCACTGGAAGTGTTGTTAGGCGCAGATGACATCCCGGGTGATCTGGCTGAAAAATATGGGTACGTCAATCGCGCATTTCCTGATGCAGAACTCGACGATTTTGTCGATTCATTTGCAAAACGTATTGCATCGTTTGATAAGCAGGCAATCACCGACACCAAACGATTCGTTAATGAGGCTAGTTTGCCATCTGATTTTGAAGCGGGGGCGGAAATGGTAGTCTGCTATGCATCGATCGGAAGGCCCGAAGCTCAACGCCGGATCAAAACATTATTGGATTGGGGCCTGCATAAAGCCGGAGACATAGAGAACAGGCTAGGCTACCATGTCGGCCGGCTTGGGAATGCCTGACCTGCCCTGCATCTACCTAAGTCATTTTTTTATCAAATTCTAAGAATAAGTTTATGAATATTTCACTTGAACAGGCTGAGAAAGCTATTAAGGCTGCAAAAGAAAAAGCCAAACAAATAAATACCCTGATGAATATCGCCATTGTTGATGCGGGCGTTAACCTTGTCGCTTTTGAACGTATGGATGACGCGTGGATAGGCAGTATAGATATTGCTTTACGAAAAGCCAAAACAGCCCGTTATTTCAATATGGAAAGTGGGGAGATTGGAAAATTATCGCAACCAGGCGGCCCGGGTTGGCAAATTGAACACTCAAATGGCGGACTTATCACTTTCCCGGGCGGAGTACCCATTAAGGATGGCAGTGGCGAAATCATTGGGGCAATAGGTGTATCCGGAAGCTCTTCAGCAAACGATCATATCGTTGCACAGGCTGGGGCGGATTCACTAAAGTAAGAGAAAACCTTAAACTAACTGATTGCGAGGCATAATGATTGCAACTCGTTGTTTTTAATGCTGTTGTATTTAATTAAGTTTGATAATATTCTTTCTGGAGTGGAACAATTAAGCAGCCAGTCGCTTGAGATTGCCTGACCACGCTGGTTCCGTTGTTCTTATAGGTAAATACTACATCTTGCGGGAAGACTCTGAACGGGTTAAGCAATATGTGATACGCGGCAGATACTATTGCCACCAAAATGGCAATAAACCTCAGAAAGTTGAAACCCTGGCCGAGACGAGAATTGAGCCCGGTTAAGTGCGATTACTTGACAGGCTGCTATGCTTAAACAAGCTTATTTTAAATGCGATGAGGATATTTAAGGTCATAACTATTGCAGCGTTGATTATGATGAGCAGCCTGGTGCGGGCGCAAACCCAGGGCAAAGGGGATTCGTTGCGCAGAGTTCTTGATAAAGCAAAATCCGATAAAGATCGTTATGAGGCGTTTGATCGTATCATTGAGTATTACGTTAATAAAGAAGATGGTAAACACAACCTGGATACTGCCGATCTGTTGATAAAGCAAGGCCGTCGATTTAATCAGCAGCGTAATGACATTGAATTTAAGGAGCTTTTAGATACCTATGTCGCAAAGATCTATTGTTTGCGAAATCCGAACGCAGATTTTGAAAGCATTTTTTCGCCCGTGATAGCCGAGTGCCAAAAATCAGGGAAATTGGTTTATGAACGTTTTGCCTGGGAAAGCTTATGTGCGTTTGCTGAAAGCAGCGAAAAGTTGCTCCTTTTACAATTAAAATGTTATCAGCATTTAATGTCACTAGCTCAAAGGTTAAAGGACGGCGAGGGCGAAATGGAATGGCTTCGGAGCATAGCCAACGTGCACTTTAAACAGAGCAAATACGACGAGGCCGAAAGCGAATTGATGCAAATTATAAAAGCCTACAAAAAAACCAGTCCCCACGTTTTATTGAGCACCTACGATCTGTTAACCGCCGTGTATATTGCAAGAGGCGATTATGACAAGGCTCTTTCCTACGCATTGAAAACAGAGAAAACCATGGAGATGAGCGATGATTCTGTACTTGTCCTGACTTATTATGGACGCCTTGCAAAAATTTATAATGTTTTAGGAAAAATACCCGAAAGCCTTATTTGGGCAAAAAGATTTCTAAACAATGTAATTATAACCAAACAGTTGTCATACTTATATGATCTTAGCAATTTTGTAGTTAGGTGTTTGATACAGGAAAAAAAGCCGCAGGAGGCCTTAAAATTTATTTTAGATATAAATGCGAAATACAAACCGGCTAATTTAAAAGATGAGAGTTCTTTGCAAATGAACCTCGGGAACTGTTACTACGAGCTAAAAAATTACGATTTGGCCGAAAAAAGCTATCTCAAAATGATACAGTTGTGCAATGAACAAACTGACATTTCCAGCCAATACAAAGGCACCGAATACTGCGCAATCGGACAGTTTTATCTTACCACTGCAAACTATAAAAAGGCAAAGCAATACTTGCTGGAAGCATTAAAGAATTATAGGGAATTCGGTTGGATCGAGTATGTAAAAGAGACTCATTTATCACTTTTTAAGGCCGATTCCGCTTTAGGTGATTACCGGTCGGCAATTGAACACCTACAAGAAAGCAACAGGTTAAAGGATTCTATGTTTAGCGTCGCCAAAAACAAACAAATAGAAGCCTTGGATATAGCATATAAGACAGCAGAAAGAGAAAAGGACCTGAAGCTTTTGCGAAACAAAGAAAAACTTGGCCAGGTACAACTACAGCATGCCCAAACTACCAAAAACTGGATCATTGCCGGCTCGGGGCTGTTATTGATCATTGCCGGATTACTTTATCGGCAAAGCAGGTTGCGGCGAAAAAACAACGAGGCCATCACCTACAAAAACGGGGTAATCACCCATAAAAACCTACTCTTGCAAAACCTCGTTTCCGAAAAAGAATGGCTGCTCAAGGAAGTACATCACCGGGTAAAGAATAATCTCCACTCGGTGATAAGTTTGCTGGAAGCGCAAGCCGCCTATTTGGAAAGCGATGCGCTGCAAGCTATAGAAAACAGTCAGCACCGTATCTACGCCATGTCGCTGATTCATCAAAAGCTCTACCAGTCGGACGATATCAAAACCGTCGATATGGCGCATTACATACCCGAGTTGGTTCAATACTTGCGTGATAGTTTTGATACCAGCCGTATTCATTTTAACCTAAATGTAGATCTGATCCATCTTAACGCGTCGCAGGCAATACCATTAGGGCTCATCATCAATGAAGCATTAACGAACTCCGTAAAATATGCGTTTCCGTATGACCGACTGGGAGAAATAACAATTTCATTTACAGAGGAAGACGGTAGGTACAAGTTGAAGCTGACGGACAATGGAATAGGAATGAATGTGAAGAAGCCAAAAGAAAAAAAACACTCGCTTGGGTTGGAATTAATCAAGGGGCTAACAAAAGAGATAGGCGGCGAAATTACCTTTAACAATACAAATGGTGTCGAAATAGTCATCGTATTCGGGCGCGATATGCTTCATACAATGAATGGTTACCAGGATGATTATTTAGAGTCGGCTTAGCGATTATAAACCCTGCAAATTTGCGCCAGTGTTTTTATCACAGAGTGGCCGTCTGTAACCAGCAAATGCTGAATAAAATGCCATATATGTTGTATAATATTAGCTTTAACAATCAATGCATTTCTTAAATTGAGGTAGTTTTTTGATCGATAGGTATATAGAATTATGAATTTGTGATAAATATTAGGTTTTATTGACATAATAAAACTGTATTTAAATTTCAATAAATAACTAATTCTATTCTGATCAGAAGGTTAAGCATGACGATCAAAAATAATTCGACATTTATAAATAATTTGTAGAATATCGCAATGTTTAGGCTGAAACTTTTTCACTATTTCGAGGTCTGGCTGTCTAAATTACAGAATTAATTTTTAAGTAGCATCTAAGACTTTTTAAATTGATTTAGAGAAATATTATTGATGGGGGTTCGAGTCCCTTCTTCCGCATATGGTTTTCCCCAAAAAGATAGTTGGAAAATTATCACCCTTCCCCGACCGGCTTCTTCAAAAACTTCTCAATTGCTCTTTGCAACACAGGTAAATCAAATGGCTTCGAAACTACACCATTCCAACCATGATAGTCACGGTCAAGCTCAGCTTTGGAGTAGCCGGAGATCATGATGACAGGAACGTTGAAAGTTGCCGGGTTACTTTTTAGTTGCTGGCATATTTTATCTCCGTTCTCTTCCGGCATTTGGTAATCCAGCAGGATCAGGTCAGGATCGTACTTGCTGAACGCCCGGAATATATTGTCGACCCTGGGCAATGTAATTACGACATATCCCTCCATCTCGAAATAGATCTTGATCACCTCAAGCAGGTCTTTGTCGTCATCGATAACAAGTAAACGTTTTTGCATGGTATATTTAGAACATGGCGTTTGACTGATTGTTTTTTAGCAAAGCTTGTCTGTCTTGTAAAATTTATTTTGCAATTTGACGCCTGTAAACCAACAACCAATTACCTAAAGAATTATGAAAAAGAACAAGATCAAATCTTTATCTATTCTGGCTATATCGGCAGCCATTTTTGCCTGTTTTGCTTACACAGCTGACCCAAACAATAAGCTATCCGCGACAGAAAAATCACGAGGCTGGAAATTGTTATTCGACGGAAGCTCAACCAGTGGCTGGCACTTATATAACAGCCAGGCACCGTTCACCGTTTGGAAAGCAAAAGACGGTGAACTGTTCTGCGATCCGATGGATAAAACCGGTCCCGGTGACCTGGTTACTGATAAAGAATACAAAAATTTTGATCTAAAGTTCGATTGGAAGCTTCCAAAAGGTGGTAACAGCGGCGTTTTTATTAATGTCTTAGAAAGAAAAGATGTTCCGACAGGTTGGGCATCGGGCCCCGAATATCAATTGCTCGATAATGCTAATCCGGATTATGCTAAACCGCAATACCGTTCCGGTTGCTTGTTTGGCATGTCGTCGCAAAAAACCTTTGTAAAAACTAAACCTGCCGATACCTGGAATCATTCAGAGATCAAACAAAAGGACGGCAAAGTTCAATTCTTTCTCAACGGTGTACTAACCACAACAGAAGATTTTAACTCCAAAGCCTGGGCGGATAAAGTTGCAAAATCTCATTTTCACGCTTTCCCTGAATACGGCAAGCATATCAACGGTCATATCGTTCTGCAAGACTGGGCGACTGGTATCGCTTTTAGAAATATTAAGATAAAAGAATTGTAGAATTGATTAAGACTGATGCCTTTCTTATCTCACATCTCTATATCATCTTTGGGTAATAGTTACTTGCAAAACATTTCAAGCCTTAACAAAGGTTTGAATCTTACCCTAAAAAGCAATGTGACTTTCTTTGTGGGCGAAAATGGGTCAGGGAAATCCACTTTGCTCGAAGGTATTGCAGAACAATGTGGATTTAACCTGAGAGGTGGAAACAGAAATCATAACTTAAATACCGGTTATAGATTCGAAGGGTATGAATCAGAGCTAACCCGGCATGTCCATTTAGGATGGACTCCACGTCGCATCAATGATGGCTTTTTTATGAGAGCAGAAAGTTTTTACAATTTCGCATCTTATATTGATGAATTAGCCCGCAATGATCGTCGCATTCTCGATGCTTACGGCGGAAAATCGCTGCATCAACAATCACATGGTGAATCATTTCTGGCTTTATTTAATAATCAGTTTGAGTCGGGTATTTATATATTGGATGAACCTGAAGCCGCGCTTTCTCCCGCAAGAATATTAGCCTTCATGTCTGTTATAAGTGAGCTTGAGAAAAGTGGCCGCGCCCAATTCCTGATAGCGACTCATTCACCAATACTTATTTGTTACCCTGGAGCTACCATTTACCAATTTGATGAAAACGGTGTGCAGGAAACTAATTATGAAAATACGGAGCACTTTTACCTTACAAAATCTTTCCTCGATAACCCGGCTTTATATCTTCGTCACTTAATGGATGGTCAATAACTAGTGCAAACATAAGGAGGTGTTATACACACGGTATCGAAATTTAATATTTTACGTATAAGTCTCTAAGTAGCAGATGTCAATTGATTATTTTTATTTAATAAGCATATCTTACAAAAAATCCTATCACAATGATCGTCGTTTTCGGAACTCGTTTTTGCGGCAAAGTCGCGGCAGTTAATAATCAATGGGTCGAATCAAAATTCTTTTCGATTATGTTTATCCCGATTTTCCCGGTAGGTTCCATGTTTGTTACCAGTTCAAAATTCAGAAGCCGGAACGGCTTTAATATAGCTGTAAATGCCCAAAGTGTTAAAGCGGTGTATGGCAGAATACTCAGTCTGATATTTTCCGCATGGTTTTTATACCTGGCTTTTAATAATAGTGACAGATATGAAGGGAATCCAATAAAAACCGGGACTTATCTGTTGCTTGGTCTCTTACTGGCGGGTTTGTGCGTGTATTTTTATCTATACTATGGCAAGCCCAGTCCGGATGATGTTGCTCTAAGAAACAGGATGGGTGCCCTTACCAGCTATTATGCCATGCCCCATTGGTTTGATTATCCTCAGCTAAGAAATATGCTGGGCGCACTTGAACTAAAGTATAAACAGAAATATCCGGATAGTGATTGGAAAACTGATTTGCAAAGCGAAGAAATAGACCGGCACAAACACATGCTGCTTTTTGGATTGGCCTTATTTAATTGCATGGTTTATGATTTGCCTGAGAATGATGAGCTTTATGCTAAAGCAGATCAATTGTTTTCATAAAGTACGTTATTCTGCCCCTTCGGCAACGCGGATATAATATCCGTTAATATCAATAAATGCGAACTCACGTAGACCATAAGGATGGGTTCTCAAGGTGTCGGCAAATTCAATACCTCTGGCTTGAAATTCCTGAAAAATCTCGTCGATATTCTCGACAAACCACATTAAAGGCAAGCGGCTTTTGGGATAACTGCTGATGGTAATCACAAAATCGGGAGCTTCGCCAAATAGCAAACGCATATCATCCCGCCTGATACCGCCATCGGTTTCGTTACCGTTTTGGTCGGTCCATGTCCATTCATCGTAAAAGCCTAGTTTGTCGCGGTAATAGGTTAGCGTTTCCCTGAGATTTTTGACGGGAAGATGCGGGTTAACCCGAATAAACTTCTTTGATTTCATCTAATTTGGGCATTTATTATACCCAAATTAGAAATTTTATCAGAAACGGGAAAATAGAAATTAGGCCGCCTGAGCTTCCAGGTCTTCCAGGAATTCGGCAATCTGCATCTGCTCATTAGCAGAAAGATAACCGTGATATTCCCATGTTTGATTCTTTGGCGAAAATGAGAAGTAACCGCCTGGTGTTTCATCTTCCTCAAACCATACAGAATAAATCATAGAGCTATCAATTCCGTACTCTTTAAGGTTATCGTGTTTACCGATCAATTTTATGTCGTTAGTATTGCCGTTCGGCATTTGTAGTTGTAATGATAAAAGGTTATTCATATGTCGTAGTTGTAAATAATTCGGCAAATTTTTAAAATGCTCGCAAAAAAGTAAGCTAAAACTGTGCCAATTGTTATCTTGCAGCCTTATCCGCAATTAATATGAAGCATTCTCTCCTACTCATTTTTTTGATCTCCATCCTATATCTTCCTGACGCAAAAGCACAAAGCAGTGCTGAATTAAACAGTGGTTGGAAATGTGCGCCTATCGGAAGTATTAAGTTTGATGGCAACAAAATTTCCACACCCGGTTTAGGTCTGGATAACTGGATGCCTGCCACTGTTCCCGGTACAGTTTTGACAACTTTACTGAACAATCAAAAGGTTCCTGACCCATTCTTTGGCTTAAATAATGAGCAAATACCGGATATCTATAAAACCGGACGCGATTATTACACCTATTGGTTTGTTAAAGACTTTAAAGAACAAGCCGGTACTGATGGCCAGGTTTATCTCGACTTCAGGGGGGTGAATTATAGCTGTGATATCTATCTAAATGGAAAAAAGCTCAACAAAGCGCCCCAGGTGGGGATGTTTCTACGCTATAGTTACAACATAACCTCATTTCTGAGTAAAAATGGCAACAATAGGCTGGCTGTGTTGGTGCACCCGCCTGATGTTCCCGGAAATCCAAATGGCGGACAAGGCGGCGACGGTACCATCGCCCGCAACGTAGGTTTACAATATACTGCGGGTTGGGACTGGATTCAACCCATGCGCGATAGAAATACCGGCATATGGGACAAAGTTATTATCCGAAAAACAGGAACGGTTCGTATTACAGATACGCATGTGATCACTTTGGTTCCGGGTGTACGGCAGGTTGATGGCCTTCAGCAGCCTGCAACTGTTAAAGTATCAGCAGAACTGAAGAATCCTACCGCAACCGTAGTATCGGGTGTTTTGCAATATGATATCGATGGCAAAACTGTATCGAAAAATGTATCTCTTAAAGCTAACAGCACACAAGAAGTTAGTCTTAATGATCTTGTGTTACAAAACCCTAAACTATGGTGGCCAAATGGCTACGGTCCGCAGAATTTGTATGATCTGCATACCCGATTTTTAATCAATGGAAAAGTGTCCGACCAGGAAAATATCAAAGTCGGCATTCGTCAGCTTCAAACCGAATGGAATACGCAGACCAAAAGCAGGCAGGTTATGGTTAATGGTCAGAAGATATTTATCAAAGGTGGTAACTGGATCATTTCCGATGCCATGCTGCGTCTTTCGGATATGCGTTATGATGCGGAGGTTCGTTTTCATCGCGATATGAACCTGAACCTGATTCGGGTTTGGGGTGGCGCTATGATAGAGCGTCCCGAATTTTATGATGCATGCGACAAATACGGGATGTTGGTTTTCCAGGATATGTGGGGATCAGGCGATTGTAATGGTCGCTGGCAAGACCCAATGAAATTGGATGACCAATGGACAAGAAGAAAATATCCGGACGATCACTTCCTGTTTTTGCGTTCGATAGAAGACCAGGTAAAAATGGTACGTAACCACGCCTCATTGGCTATTTGGTGCGGCGGTAACGAAATTACTCCGCCTGAGGATATTTTAGCTGCGCTTCGCGATACCATTATGCCTAAATTGGATAATACACGCTGGTTTGTTGATTACTCAAATTCCGATGCGATGTCCTATAATACATTGCTTGGTAATGGTGACGGGCCTTACGGTATTCAGCCGCTGTCTACTTTCTGGGAGCATCAGACCTACCCTTTTAATTCGGAAGTTGGCTCCATCGGTGTAAGCGATATCGAATCACTGCGGAAATTTATACCGAAAGATCACCTGGATAATATCCCGGTTTACGATGAATCAACCCATAAAAACAAGACTGATGAAATATGGGATTACCATAAGTACATCGGCTACGATACCAGCATCAATAAATATGGTGAAGCAAAAAATGCTGAAGATTTTGCTTTTAAAGCGCAATTAGTAAACTATGACCAGTATCGCGGTTTGATGGAAGGTTTTAGCGCCCACATGTGGGAATGGTATACAGGAACAATCATCTGGAAAACACAAAACCCGTGGACGGCCATGCGTGGGCAGATGTATGATTATTACCTTGACCCGAATGCTTGTTTATATGGATTACATAACGGCAGCGAGCCTTTGCACATCATGTACAACCCCGTTAATGGCGTGGTGATGGCCGTGAACAATACCTTCAAGGCGCGCAGTGGTATGATGCTGGTTGTCAAAGCTTATGATATGGACGGGAAAGAAACTTTACTTGACCAGGTTTTTGCTGATATCGGCCCAACGCTTCCAAAAAAATATATGTCCATTAAAAATAAAGTTGATCAATTGGCGGCAGATAAAGGCATCTTCCTTGACCTGGAATTCCAGAATGGTGATAAAAAGCCTATTACTCAAAACATTTACTGGATATCTGATAGCAAAGGAAATTACTCCGGTTTGCAGAAAATGAAGAAGAGCGAACTGGCAGTAAGTGCCAAATATCTGAAGCCAGGTAAGGTCGAAGTTACTTTAACCAACGATAAAAAGAATGTCCCTGCTTTCTTCAACAGGCTATCAATAACTGATGGAAATACCAAGGCACGGTTATTACCGGTATTTTATAGTGATAACTATATCACCGTTTTACCGGGTGAACAAAAGAAAATCATTATTGATTGCGATCAGTTTAAAGGCAATAAAAACATACAAGTCTCTGTCAATGGCTGGAATACACCTTTGAGGTTTGTAGATATCGCCAATTAATAGATTTAGTCTTTGATTCCTGAACCGCTGTTTTATTCATCTTTTGGATTAAGACAGCGGTTCGTCTTTTTGTCTGGTGTTACGAGAGTTTTGAAGTATATTAACTTTATATGATTGACTTAACAAAAAGATAATATTAAATTTATATTTCTATCATCTACATTTGAAGCAACTCAATCATGAAAAAAGAAAAACAAGAATCTCCGGCAAAAGCAGCCAAGAAAATAGCAACCAAATCGATCCAACAACGCCTGATCAAAACAATAAAGATCATTACAGCAGAATTAGGCCAGGTAGAGATCGACATTGAAAAAGAGGCAAAAAAGTTAGCCAAGAAAATCACTAAAAACTTAAAGTCTGCGAAAGAGCCTGAAAAGGCTGCCGCTCCTGCTGTTACGGCTAAGAAAGTGGAAAAGGCTCCCGCGGTAACTAAGGCTAAGCCATCAGCTAAACCGACCCCTGTTGTTGCTGCTAAAAAGCCTGCGGCAAAAGCTGCGCCTGCAAAAGCACCTGCGGCGAAAAGCCCAAAGAAATAAACTCTGAACGATATTATAACGACCTGCAAAAACGCAGGGTATTGCCGTCAGAGTCTGTAACATAAAATTCTCTTGTACCCCATGTTTGGTCGAGTGGCCCCTGGTGTACAGGAGAATTCTTTTTATGTGACGTATCCAAGCCGCGTTCAACGTATTTACTAAACAGACTATCCACATCATCAACCCAAATATTTACTACAGATCCATATAAAGTGTCGCTTTCATAGGTCGTCAATTGCAGTTCAACATCATTATTTATCAGGTCAGCACCTCCCCAATCATTGGCCGATGGATCAGCATATTTCAACTCAAAGTCAAGTATGCGGGTATAAAAATCTACCGCATCTTTCAAATTTCTGCACTTAAATAATGGGATCATTTTCATAGCTCAATATTTAGGGTTATTCGGTCTAATGACGATGCAATAATAAAGCGTAAGGTATTTTAGGCACAATCCAGGTTGATTTTGGCGGTAATATTTCACCTGCTTCTGCAACTTCTATCAATTGCTCAACACTCATAGGGCACAGAGTAAATACAATTGCTTCAGGATAAACATTTAATATAGCATTGATCTCATCCATCGCCATTTCACCACCTGCGCACTTTAACCGCTGGTCTGTTTTCGGATCTTCAATACCAAAGATAGGCGCTAACACTGTTTCCTGTAAGATGTAAGCATCTAAATTGGATACTGCATTTTGTTTGTTATAAAGTTCGGGTTTTGACGTAAGTTCGAACCAATTTTTCTCAAAATACATTCCGAAATGATGTGTTTTCCTGGGTTGTACTTGTTGATTTGAAGGATAGATATCAAAATGCTGTATTAACTGATTAAAAAAGGAATCCTTTTCGATTTTACCCGAGGGCAACACTACCCTGTCATATTCTTCAATCCTTAGCTGATCGGTTGCCATATAAAGTGATGATATCTGATCAAATTCAGTTACACCATTTGCCCGTTGCTCAGCTGCCAGTAAAGCAGATGATTCCAGTCGATGATGACCATCAGCCAGGTAAACCGTTTTGATCTTTGTGAACGCATTGATAAGATGTTGTTGAATCGCCGGATCCTCTATTTTCCAAAGATGATGCAGACCATGCTCATTACCATAAGTTATCTTCTTATTGTTTTTTATCGTTTCGGCAATAATCCGGTTAATGGTGATATCCGGATGATATGCCAATAAAACCGGACTACCTTCGAGGCCTGTGTTTTTTCGATAATTAGTCAATCGCCGGATACTATCGCCAAAGGTCAGCTCATGTATTTTGATATTACCTTGCGCATAATCGTCCAGCGACGTTAATGCCCAGATTCCTGTCTGGCGATAAGTTTTGTGTTCAACCTCATATACATATATTCCGGGTACCTGCTCATGCCATAGTTTATCACTTTCGAGCAGGGTTTTCAGCGTGTCCTTAATGTCCTGGAAAGCCTTGGCCTGTCCTTCAGGTGTTTCGGGGCGCAACCTTGCTCCTGTCTCCAATAAGTGCTTAAGGGGTGCTAACATACCGTCTTTGGTTCCATCGCCAGAAACAGATTCGACCTGCAGGGAAGTAAATACCAATTGATCAGCATAAAAAGGATTCGACCTGATTGCTCTAAAAGGTTGGATGTTGGCCATAAATTAATTACTAACAGGCTGGTTTATTTCCTGTTTGAGTTCGTCTTGAGAATAGATACATAGTTACTAATAAAGCTTAAAATAAAATGAACAAAACCTACTTTTAGCAATTAAATAATTATGAAAATATACCAGCAAACAATACGGCTGAGAGAAAGAAAAAGAGGCTTTCACCTGATAACACAGGAAGTAGTTAATGCACTGCCCAACATACAGGAAATAAAAACAGGAATCTGCCAGATATTTATTCAGCATACATCAGCGTCGTTATGTATCAATGAAAATGCTGATCCGACGGTGCGCATGGATTTTGAAACTTATTTCAATAAGCGTGTACCCGAAAACGATCCGGACTATATGCACGATGACGAAGGACCGGACGATATGCCAGCTCATCTGAAAGCGGCTATCCTAGGAAGTTCAGTAACTATTCCCATTACTAATGGCAAACTAGCCCTTGGCATGTGGCAGGGAATATATTTCTGCGAACACCGCAATTATGGCGGCTCACGGTCTATCGTTATTACAGCCTGGGGCAAATAAAATTATTCTGTTTTCGTCTTAAGCTTATGACCCCACATAGCGTAATAAAATATAAACAGGTATATAGGCAGTAAAACAAAATAAGCGGTCCTTGGAGACCATATATCTGCAAATAACCCATATAATGGCGGGATGGCAGCCGCCCCCGATATCCCCATTACTAATAGTGATGACGCGATTTTTGTAAATTTCCCCAATCCACTTAATGCCAGTGGCCAAATTGCTGGCCACATCAATGCATTTGCCAGGCCGAGTAATCCAATACAACAAACCGAAACATAACCCTGAGTAATTAATGCCAGTATGCTAAAAATAAATCCCAATACGGCTGAAACGACTAGCGCTTTCTGCTGGGTAATGTATTTAGGGATACAAACAATGCCAATTAAATAACCAACAAGCATACAGATTAGGGTAAATGTTCCGAAAAACTTTGCCGTTGATAAAAGAATATGTTGTGAAGCACCATAGTTAATAATCGAGTCGCCGGCTATAACTTCCGCCCCTACATATACAAACAAGGCGATCATACCTAATACTAAATTTGGGAATTGAAATGCGCTTGTTTTGTTCGAATTGGCTAATGCAGTCGATTCATCTTCATGTTCAGTATCAATTTCAGGGAGGGTGGAACGATAAGTTAATATTGCCAAAACCAGCAATGCGACCATAATACACAGATAAGGAACGATTACTCTGGATGCCAATTCATTTAAAAGCGGCACTCTTTCGATAACGCTCATCTTTGCTAATTTAACTTTCAATTCATCAACATTCTTAAGAGCGATTGCTGCTAATGCCAACGAGGCAATTGCTCCACCAGACTTATTGAATATACCCATAATGCTGATCCGTTTAGCAGCACTTTCTGCGGGACCGAGTACGACCACATAAGGGTTAGATGCCGATTGAAGTATTGCAAGACCGATACCCTGAACAAAAAGCCCTGCCAGGAAAAGACCATAAATACGTGTTAATGCGGCTGGTATAAAAATAATTGCTCCTACAGCCATTATGACCAAGCCAATTGCCATACCATTTTTGAAACCAAATCTCTTCAGAACTTTTGCCGACGGTACAGCCATCACTAAATAGGCTATATAAAAAGCGGTGGCAACTAGATAAGACTCAAGATTTGTCAGTTGACAGGCGATCTTCAGATAGGGCACCAGTACTGAATTGAGCCAAGTGACAAACCCAAAAACAAAGAATAAAATGCCAATAATAATAATGGGATTAATCCCAGCCTTTTTTTGAACAGGGGTAGCGATGGTCGAAGTCTCTGGCATAGTTATGATTTTTTTCTAATTATAGTTATTATTTTATAAAGTTGAAATACTTTTTAAAAAAATTAAAAAACTTTGTTGTGTCAAATATTTAATATTCCTATCGTGAAGCGACAGCTAGCATATACCATGCAGCGTGCGGAAGCCACTGCTCGGCCCAGCGCCAGTCGGCATCTTTACCGGTTTGTGAATATGGAAGATTCAGGTCGATATCGTCCTCATTTTCGAAACCTGAGGTAACGCCATTAACGATTCCTCCGGGAGCATTGGTGTACTCAAATGTGCCGAAGAAACCATATTCGGGGTTGTTGTGTCCTATTCCTTCCAGCATGCATGAATCAAATGGATTTAATCCTAATATCCAGTTCAGCTGATCAAGCGAGAAGCTTTCCAGTTTATCGTGATAGGCTTTATCGTCAGTAAATAATCCTGCAGCTAGCCTTGCTGCTGTGGCCTCAGAACCTAAACGGGCATTTTCACCTTGCCACCATGGCGATGCATCGCTGCCGTGCGGAAAGAAGAAAGCACTTTTTCTATTTCCTAACGTATCTTGAGTTAATTGGCGGCTATAACCAAAAGGATTATTCACTTCAGACGTAATCGCGAATTCAAAATCCATGGACTTGCGGATAGCCGCTTTGATCTGCGATTGTGTGCTGGCAGATGCATAAGGATAATAATAAACTAAACTTACTACTGGCAAACCTGCATCCGAAGGATGGAAAAATGGCCTGTCCTTATCGTCAGCGCGCCAGTAATCTTTATAATTTTTCCATGTCGTAAAGCGGCTAATCAATGACAAAGCCCGTTTTTCAGCCGCCGCTTTATATTTTTCATTCTTGGTAACTTTATATAGTTCGGTGGCAGCAGTAAGTGCGCAATAGTCGTCAAGAATATTTTCCTTACCATCATTGGTCATCGACACATTATTTTTATCCAGGAAATCGAATGCATTTTCAGCAGCTTTCAGATAATCAGCATTAGAGTAATCACCCGAAACAGGATAAGTTGATGCCATCGCCAATGCAGCGATCGACATGCCACCGCCGGAACGGAAACTACACTGATAACTGCGCCAGTCTTGCTCTTCAGATTTGGTTTTAAATGAGTCATCATTTTTGGAAACTTTGATGCGGTAACTCTTTCCTTCCGGACCTATCGCCCTGTCCTGCGGTAATTTACCAGGTCCCGGTGCACCAACCGAGCGATAAAACGCACCGCCTCTTGCCTGCATGCGGCATAGGTAATCCGCCCCATACATGGCTTCATCCAATATCCGGCGAAGGAACTGACGATAATCAGTACCTGGTTTCTTACTTAATAATTCGTATGTCTTAAATAAGCTATAAGCTGTTAATGATATTTGCTGCGGATTGAAATAAGACGAGAAAGAAAGATGCGATAGATGTTTCCCATAATCCCCTGTAGCGTCGTACCAACCACCGTGGGCATCAATGGTATCTGTTTTGCCCTGTAAATGCGAATGACGATCGGCTTTATCCAGCAAACCCGAACTGCGTTGCCCTTTAAAGTAATAGATCACATCTGATAAGGTAGCTTGTTCTAAAACATTCTTACCTATTACAAAAGGATAAGAAGACACTGTTCCTTGAGGAGTTGACGCTTGTAATTTAAAACTGCCATTATTAGTTACCGAACTAAAATCTAGTGTCCAAAACTGGAACTTTTTCCACTTATCTACCGGTCCGCTGAAAACAGCTTTGCCGGTATATGCTACTTTATTGGTTTTTGAATCAACTAAGGTGAATGAAGGGATGTTTAATTTGCTATCTGCAACAATGATTGCTTTCTTAGGTCCGTCAGCTTCATAACCGACATGATTAGTTACGATTTTAACAGATTGAGCAAATAAAAGTACCGGCAGGGAAAGAAGAAGAATGATAAGTTTGATCGTTTTCATAAATAATTGACAGGAATATAAAAGCCCTTGCAGATTGGTTCTGCAAGGGCTTAAATTAGTAATAATAAGACACGATTTAATGATTAATAGATAATAATGCTTATCACTATAAAACTGGTTAACCGGTCACTGATTAACTGATCACTAAACATTACCTTTTTTCAATTCCTTCACAGCATAATCTACTGCACGGGCAGTCAATGCCATATAGGTTAACGATGGGTTCTGGCACGCTGTTGACGTCATACAAGCACCGTCAGTTACGAATACGTTCTTGGCATCCCAAACCTGGTTCCATTCGTTCAGTACCGATGTTTTCGGATCACGCCCCATACGAGCTGTACCCATTTCGTGTATACCGCGACCCAATACGCCTTCCATTGTATGCGTTTTTACATCCTTCACTCCTGCTGCTTCCAGCATTTCTTTGGAGTCGTTCAGCATATCAATACGCATTTTCAATTCGTTATCACGGATTATTGCATCAATAGATGGCACATTCAGTCCCCATTTATCCTTTTTGGTTTTATCCAGGGTGACTTTATTATCATGGTATGGCAGAGTCTCACCAAAACCACCGATACTCATAGTCCAGTGCCCGGGTTCTGATAGAGCGTCTTTAAAATCAGCGCCAATACTTAACTCAGGACTGCTTTTGCTCCAACTCTCTCTTGATGCACGGCCCTGGTAACCAAATCCACGTATATAGTCACGTTTTTCACCATTCAGGTTGCGGTAACGTGGTATATAGATACCGTTCGCCCGGCGACCGAAATAGTATTTATCTTCGTACCCTTCCACACGTCCACTTGCGCCAACACCCAGGTGGTGATCCATCAGGTTATGCCCCAACTCACCGCTGCTGCTGCCCAAACCGTCTGGCCAGATATCAGTTGCCGAATTCATTAAGATCCACGCTGAGTTGATTGTCGATGCATTCAGGAAAATAATTTTAGCATAGTACTCGTAGGTTTTGTTAGTTTCCGCATCAAGCACCTCCACACCTTTGGCTTTCTTGGTGTCTTTATCATAAAGGATCTTGGTAACAATAGACCATGGCCTAACAGTCAGGTTACCTGTTGCTAAAGCAGCGGGCAAAGTAGATGATTGCGTACTGAAATAAGCTCCAAATGGACAACCCAACCAGCATTTGTTACGATACTGGCAATTAGTTCTTCCGGGCAGCGGCTTGGTAATATTAGCCGTACGGCCGATAACCATATGACGGGCTTGTTTATAGATATTATTGAAACGCGCCGAAACATCCTTCTCTACGCAATTCATCTCCATTGGCGGCATAAAATTGCCATCAGGTAAAATGCCTAAGCCATCTCTGTTACCAGAAATACCTGCAAATCCTTCTACATAGTTATACCACGGTTCCAGATCTTTATAACGGATCGGCCAATCAACAGCTATTCCGTCTTTCAAATTTGCTTCAAAATCAATTTCAGCCCAGCGATAGCTTTGCCGGCCCCACATTAATGAACGACCGCCAACGTGATACCCCCTGAACCAATCAAATCGTTTAACTTCAGTATAAGGACTTTCCTTTTCATCTACCCAATAATCCAGGTTAGTTTCGTTAAGCGGATAATCCCTTTTCAGTACAGGATAATCTTCAATCATCTTCTGGGTACGGCCGCCCCTGTGCGGATATTCCCACGGAGCCTTACTTGCATTTACATAATCTTTTACGTGCTCGATATTCCGGCCACGTTCAAGCATAATGGTTTTTAAACCCTTCTCAGTTAGTTCTTTTGCGGCCCAGCCACCCGATATCCCCGAGCCGATCACAATCGCATCATATGTGTTTGTTGCCATTTTATTCAATAGGTTTTATTGGTTTGTTCGTCTAATGTAGAAAATAATTAATTAAAAAGCATAACTATTGTGTCTAGGTAACACAATAAAGCAAGCTCATATTCTGAAAGACCTCCTACTTATTTAACTCAATGCCTTCGCAGCAAACTCACGGCATTTGATCACCTCTTTCACCGCATCAGAATCTTTCGGAATATCATACTCCAACTCAATAGTTGCAGGGAATTTATATTTGTTCTTCTTCATTAATTGCAACGCTTCGGCAATCGGTGTATCGCCTTGTCCCCATGGTGCGTTCGGGCCATCATGATATTTCCTATCCTTCAAGTGCATACTCATGATCCTGGCATGGTTCTTCTCAATAAAAGGTATCGGGCTGCTGCTGGTACCTGCGGTATAGTGGCCGATATCCAGGTTGATTGCATTGTATTCTGATTGACCTAATGCTGTATCCCATAAAGTTGGCGTAGCCTGTAAATGTGCATGATAGCCTACATATATTTTGTGCTTGGCGGCTATATCGCCCAAGCGCTTAGTTTGATTATCGTCAGCTGGTAGTTCAACTGTAACATGAGTTACGCCTAAAGCTTTACCTGCGTTAAAGGCATAATCAATTTCAATATCGGTATTTTTTGCACCTAATGCATTTGGTTTCCATGCATATATCTTTACACCGGCATCATTGAACAATTTGCGAAGCTCTTTGAATTTATCCATCGATACTCCGGCACGCCAATCAGCCACACGTTTAAAATAGGTTGGACCGTCCTCGCCGCTATTTCGTGTTGGTTTCCCGGCAAATGCTTCTGCCGCATCACCCATCAATTCGATAGCGTTTATATTAGTTTGCAGGCAATATTGCAGCAAATCCTGTGCTGTAGAAGGCATGCTTCTGAACGAATAGGTGATCACGCCTATTTGTACGCCGTTGATAACTGAACTAGGTTTTGCCTGGAATAATGCCCCTGCTGCAAAAACTGATTTAGAAGCTAAAGCCATACCGGCTGTGGCAAGCGCCGTACTGCCGATAAACCGGCGACGGGAAATATGCTGTTCTTTCATAAAGGTGAAATTGGTTGGTTAGTTAAATCGGTGAACTAATTTACCAAGTTACTTCTTGATTCTATAAAAATACTGAAGGAATTGTAACAATAGTGTTTCAGTTACACTTAGTTAGCCTTCTTGCCTGTTGCCACCCAAATCAGCGAATTCATGATCAGTTTTTCCTGGTCAGGATTAGGGAACGTGTGCGATAGTTCCTTATTGGTATGATGCTCGTAATCGATATCATTGTGGCCAAAGTTGAAATAAACCATCTTGTAGTTTTTATTAGTCCAAACAATCGGATAATAGCCACTGTGCCATATTTCAAGCGGTTTGGGGCCTGTTCCTAATGGAAAACTTGTTGGGTCCACTGATAACAATATTTTGATATCCGGATTTTTGCGGAGGTCTTTTTCCCATCGGTACCATTCACTTGGCGATGTTTTGATAATATCAGGCAGCCCCTTTGTTGCCGGATGACTGTGATCTTCAACTCTTAAATAAGCGAATACTGGTCGCCAGGTGTTGCTTACAAATTGTCCCGATCCGAGGAACTCGTTATGATACCATTCCCAGTCAGCATTAAAATCAGAAGGCGTTAAAGCAAAAGCTGCAAAATGGAAGCCTAACCAGCCACCACCATTTTTCATATATTCTTCAAATGCTTTACGTTGTACAGGATCTTCAACCCTTGTATCCAGAAAAACCACTGCCTGGTATTTGGCCAGGAATTTGGCATTCATGTTTGACCAATCTTTGGTGGAATCGTAAGTAAAGTTATACTTCTTCCCCATTTCAGAGAACCACTTATGTGCCTCATGCATAAAACTGATATGCGCCTGATCGTTCCGACCTGTATAAAAGGCTATCACATTAAAGTGTTTTTTATTGGTTTGGGCTATTGCTGTGATGAAGCAAAAAGTTAGGGCAAATGCAGCGATGCACTGCAAAAGAATACGGTGGGCTTTAGGCATAATTGGTTATGATTTTGCGTTTTTAATATCCTGAACTTCTACAATATTATTGATTTCTTTCGGGGTATTAACAACGGTATTTCTCAAAGTTAAAAGCATCTTTCTTAATGAAACCAAAGCCAAAGCTTTTGCCTGAACAGATGTTGAAGGAATAATTTCCATCAACTTAAATATCGGCTGAAAAAGCACTGGCCAAAAATGCCCGGGCCCAACAACATACCATGGCCGGATAAATGTCGATGTAAGTCCGGATGCTAAAACAGTTTCCTCCCCCTGTCTTCTTGCTTCCTGGTAATCTGCCATTACTTTGGTTGGATGCTGTGCGACACTTACATAGACAAAGTGCTTCACATGGGCTTGCTTTGCTGCTTCAACTGATGCTTTCAGCGAGGCTAAATCAACCGAATAAAACAACAATTTCTTTTTAGGCCCTGGGTGACTTACACCTACCAGGTGAACGAAAATACAATCCCCAGGTATCGCACCTACATATGACTTACCGTCAAACGGACTCCCGATAACTGCCTTACATCCATCAGGAAGCTTTTTTATCGATTCCTCGCGAACCAATGCCGTTACATCATAGCCTTCATTTAATAATATCCTGATCAATCGTTTCCCGATATAACCTGTTCCACCTGCAACAAATACGGGAGACTTTTCCATTTTACCGAAGGTTTATAATTGAAGAATAAAATTAAAACTATTATTCAACTCTCACACTGTAAAGAGATGTTTCTCCTGTGATATACAAGGTTTTACTATCTTTTCCTCCAAATACAAGGGAGCCGGGTCTTTCCGGTACTTTAATGATAGCGGTTTGTTTACCTGACGGATCAAAAACATATACCTGTCCGTCGGCAATGTAAACATTGCCTTTGCTATCAACTGTGCTTCCGAACTCACCTTTTTCGGTAAAATATTTTAGGTCGGATGTATACCCCTCGGCATTAATAGTTACACTTACAGTTCGTTTATCATATTCATCCGAAACATACATTTGTTTGCCGGGAAATCCTTCTGATAAACAGGTTGATCTTGCCAGGTCATATACAACAGGGATAATTGTCACGCCATCCGGAGCTACAAAACACTCGGTTGGCTTATTTACGGTGACAGTATTAAAATCATGATAATCTCGCCAACGGTGAGCAGGATATAATGCTTTATAAACCTGTTTTACTGAGCCCATAGGTGCTTTTGGTAACAATTTGATGGTTTCATCCGGATTATTTGGATCGACTGAATACACCCAGGTTGCAAAGCCTGAATTACCCCATCCGCTAAAGGACGTACCGTTAGCATCAGGTGGATTGGTGAATACTTCCGGTTTACCATCCATTAAATAATCCGGTTTTGGAACGTATTTAAATACAACCAGCAGGTTATCATTTTTATCACACGATAATGATAACGGCTCCCAATGGTAATCGGCCAGCAAACTCACGCTTTTGCTCTCAGCCGACCATTTATAAATTCGCCTCATCCGCGAATCGCAGAAATAGACGTTGCCTTTGCTATCGCTGCAAACCCCTTCGGCAAATTCAAATCCCGTAGCAAGCTTTTGTACTTCTGCAGACTGTTTAACTGGTGATATCTCATCACTCTTGTTAATATAAAGCCGGTTAAATTCCCACGGACGAATGGTCATATTGCTATTCACATCATAGAGCGGGTTATTGGTTGTGTATTTGATCTGGCTGTAATTGTGCACGTTCAGCAACTCAATATTAGATGAGCCCCAGTTGCGGATAGAATAAGGATAAGGTTTGTTCACGCGGATCACCCGGAACATATACAGATTGGCAAAAACCATATCGTGGCAATTCTCAAGCTCCATAGGCTGGCATTCGGTACTTTCCCGGCTCTCTTCCTCCAACTGCATCGCATAAACTTTAAAATTCGATACATTATTGAACCTAACTTCATTGCGCACATGGTGTTCTATCGACATAGCATAAATTCTGCCTGGTGTACTTGTATTGGATACATAAGTGCCAGCCGAGGCATAAGTATTGGCCGACCAGATATTTTCAAAAGCTCCACCACCGCCATCAGTTATCCATAGACTCCAGTATTGCGTATCCCATGATGGATCAGTCCCATTACCATTCCGATAGGCCTTTACATCAGATGCAGCGCCAGCCTTTTTGCCAAGCCTTTCCATTCCACCATGCCCACCTATAAATTTTACATCATTCAGGTAAGAGCCCTCTCCAGCCATCCATTTACAGGCAACAGCTCTAGGGTTATCAGCACTGGTTGATAAGCCTATACCTGTCACGATATTTTTCCCTCCTTTTGAGGTTTCTAATAACGCCTTAGGCCCACCAAAACCACCGAAACCTTCGGTATTATTCGCCAGTATAAATTGTGTCGCTATCGGACTCAAGCCAATCAAAACATTATTCGGCTTTAATTTGATGGTTTGGCTTACGCGATACCAGCCTGTAGGAACATAAATAGTCTGGTATTTGTCAATAGCATCCTGGATAGCCTTTGTGTCATCAGTTACTCCGTCTCCCGTTGCGCCTAGTGTTTTCAGATTTACCCATGTATCGATGTTGGGCAGATCGGGAATGTCGCTTTTGAATGCAGCCGGCATTTTTTTTAATGACTCGATCTCCTTTATGCTATTGATCACCGGATCAGCATGCAAACCATTCATTTGTAAACCATGCATATAGTTTTTTACAAGGTAAATGCTACCATTGCCGATTACCTGGTCGCCGCTTTGCTTGTACTTGACAAACACAGGCACATTACGGCATACCACATTTCTCAGGCTGATCTGGTTACCTGCATTATTCTCCTCACTTACATTAATGGCTGCACCGCTTATATCTTCAAAGCGGCAATCTTCCATAAACAACTTTTCGATATAATTTGGCTCGATATCTATTGCAGTCGGAACATTCTTTACCCGCATTCTCACAATTGTTAGTCCAGCCTCGCGTGTTCTTATGGCAGCTTTATGTTGACCTTCAAAATAGGTATCAATAGTCATAAATTGCCAGCCTGGCGATGGTTTTGTAGTATAAATACCATATTCTCCCCCAAAAAAACGGACATCATGCATCTCATTACCTACATCAAACATACCCGCTTTACCATTGCCGATATTAATGTCTACATGTGAAATAAAGCTATGCTGAGCGTAATGCGTGCGCAAGGCAACTGCATAGGGATTGCCATCCTCTATCTGTAAATTGATATTCGACATAGCACTGTAGAAGGTACTGGCGCCTGCATCATTGATCTTTTTACCAGCTTGCGGAATACTACTTGTAAACCAGAACATATATTTTGCCTTACCTTTATCCGTGGTATCAGCCGATTGAAATCCTGGTGAGTTTTTGGCCAACACAATTACCGGGCGCTTTTTCCCGTAACCGATCAGTCGAATGGCGGTCGGCACATAAATAGTTTTGCTGATAAGATAACTCCCTTCCGGGATAAACAGGATGCCGAAGTTATGACTCGTTTTCAGATCATTGATAGCTTGCTGCAGTGCATCAGAAACATCTTTTGAGCCATCTGCCTTTATAGCATACTTATCAGAGGTAAAATAGACTGCATCCGAATCCTGTAATCGCTTCTGATAAAATGAAGCGCCGTTTTCTTTGCCACTAAAGCCATTGAATTTGCTTTGACCTATGCTCAGCGTGCAACACAGCACGAGCAGGGTAAATGTTAAAATACCTGTTTTCAATTTAGGTTTGATTTGGTAGTGTGTGCGGGATATCGGCCCTAATTTAAAAATTGAGCGCCATACTATCCTAATGTCGGCTGATTGTTACAATTAATGATGCGTCAACTTAAGCTTATACATTTCGGACCCGGCCAATAAAAATGCACCGACACCATAAACTTCAGTATCGTCATTAGTTACAGTTTCCGGCTTCTCACCTATCTGCTGCACGTTACCCAATTTACCATCGGCATGTACCGACGATACCAATGCTGCCCAGGCCTTCTCAACCACACCGTGATATTTATCATAAGGCAACAAACCATGGTTAATCCCATAAGCTAAGGCATAGCAATAAAAGCCAGTTCCGCTGGTTTCCTTCACGGGGTAGCTATCCGGATCTAAAAGTGCAGCGTGCCAGGTGCCATCCGCATTTTGCAGTTTGGCTATTTTTTCAGCCATTTTCTTATACAGATCCACAAAGTGAATACGTGAAGGATAATTTTCCGGCATATTAGCTAACATCCTCACCAGTCCTCCCATCACCCAGCCATTTCCCCTCGACCAGAATACCTTTTGTCCATTTTTCTCCTTTTGCGTAATGAACCGACCATCCCTAAAGTAAAGATTCTCATCCTTATCGAATAAGTAATCGGTTGTTTTAAACCACATTTTTACAGCGAAATCAAGATATTTTGGATCGTGCGTAGCTGTCGACAAATAAGCAAACGCCGGTGGCCCCATAAACAATGCATCACACCAGGCCCATTCCCTGGTGGCTATGTTGTCTTTCCATTCCAGCGATTCATCATGCGGTTTGGCTATAATGCTATCAGCCTGGGCCTTAAAACGTGCGATCATTTCAGGCTTCTTAAAAATCTCATATAACTGCGAATAGGTTTGTGCTACGCAATAATCATCAGCCATAGCGCGCCTAGGGCCGGTATTCCATTTCAGGCTATCGCCTATGCTGCGCATGGCGTTTGCGTATTTCTGATTGTGTCCTACTTGATTCAGTGCCATATATCCGGTATAACTAGCGCCCATTGTCCAGTCCCATTTTGTATGACCGTGCCGGTGTTGTTGCCACTCGCTCAGTTGCCAGTCTGCAACTTTATCCATGATCTTTAATATCGAATCAGGTTTCGGTTTATTGGCAGCATAAGTTTGCAAGCCAATAGCCGCAAGGACAATGATGGTAAGAAGTTTTTTCACGATAGCGGGTTTATAATGGTTAAAGCTATAAATTAAAGCACTAAATTTTAATCTGTGAAAAAAAATTGAAAAGCTTTGTCCAATTTAGTTCTCCGGGATCGTCATCAGCCTAAAAAACCAAAAATCAAAACCATGAACGAATTTGTAATGCTTATCAGGCTCGAGGGCTTGCCTGAAACGAACTTCTCACCAGAGGAAATGCAGGCCGGAATGGCCGTTTGGGAAAAGTGGGTGAACGACATCATCGCCCGGGATATCCTGGTTAGCCGCGGCAACCGCTTAAGCAATGATGGCAGAACTATTAGGGACGGCAAAGTAGTCACCAATGGACCGTTTGTTGAAACCAAGGAGATTCTCGGCGGATATCTTATTATCCGTGCTAATTCTATCGATGAGGCTGCCGATATTGCCAAAAGCGCCCCGATAGTAGGTTCAGGAAGCATTGAGATACGTGGTTTGTATTCCGGTAAATAAAAAAAATAAAAATTTTGTCCAAGAATGACCGGTGCGTTCGTCACTAGGTTATAAAACCAAAAAAATAAAAATCATGAATGAATTTGCATTAATCTTCAGAAACGATTTCCATCCTGAAACAGGTTACTCACCAGAGAAACTGCAGGATATTATGAAACAATGGCAGGTATGGATGGGCGGGATGGCCGCTAAAGGGCAACTGGCCAATCTAGGCACCCGGCTTGGCGGTGAAGGTAAAACCTTAAAGCCGTCTAACCTGGTAACTAATGGTCCATATGCCGAAATCAAGGAAATGATAACCGGGGTGATTGTTGTAAAAGCAGGTGACATAGACGGGGCAACAGAGATTGCAAAAGGCTGCCCTATCCTGAATAACGGGGGGAGCGTCGAGGTAAGAAATATTATTCCTATAGGAGCTAATTAAAAATTAAAAAGAGATGAAAGAATTTGCAATGATATATCGCTCTGAGCCTATGGGCGAGATCAAACTGACAGCGGAAGGAAATCTTGAAGTATCAAAAGAATGGGAAAACTGGATGGGCGGCGTCGCTGCACAAAATAAACTGGTTTCACCCGGCATGCGCTTAGGAAATGAAGGACGCACCCTAAAGCCAGGTAACATCATAACCAATGGCCCTTATGCCGAAGTTAAAGAGATCATAGGTGGTCTGAGTATCTTCAGGGCCGAATCTCTCGAAGAGGCTCTGGAATTGGCTAATAACTGCCCTATCTTGAATGTAGGCGGAAACGTTGAAATAAGGGATATTATCCAGATGAATGGCTAAAATGTGAATTTTAATAAGCTTCTGCCTAATATTGTAACAGGCAGAAGCCTTTCTACTTATGCAGGAGAAAGAATTAATACCGTATTTGTACCGCACAGAGTTCAGGAAGATCACGGCTGTGCTGTGCAGATCATTAGGGATCGAACATATTTCCATTGCTGAAGACCTTGTTGGCGATACATTTCTGCTGGCGGCCGAAACATGGGGTTTAAAAGGGATTCCGCAAAATCCGGCAGCATGGCTTTATACGGTGGCTAAGAATAAGGCTAAAGACCTGTTGAAGCGGAATACGCTTTTCTCACAAAAAATATCTCCTCAAATACAATACGCGGTCGACGATAAGCACGAAATAGAGATCGATCTTTCTGCGAAAAACATCCAGGATAGTCAGCTTCAAATGATGTTTGCCATTTGTTATCCGGGAATACCTTCTGAAGCGCAGATCGGTTTATCGCTACGCATCCTCTGTAGTTTTAGTATTGATGAGATAGCCGATGCATTTCTGACCAACAAAGAAACTATTAATAAACGCCTGTATCGTGCCAAAGAAAAACTGAAGCAGGATAATGTGCAGATTGAACTCCCCTCTGAAAAAGAGATCGATAAACGGATAGAAAATGTGCTAACTACGCTTTATTTGCTATTTAACGAAGGATATTACTCGTCAAACAATAATGCGGTACTTAGAAAAGACCTCTGCGTGGAAGCTATGCGTTTAACCCATATGCTCACCGAAAATGAAACTACCAACAAACCAGCGGTTAATGCATTATTGGCCTTAATGTGTTTTCATGCTTCGCGATTTGAGGCCAGGATTGATTCTAATGGCGAATTGATACTTTATGAAGATCAGGATACTTCATTGTGGAACAGGGAATTAATTATACAAGGCGAGCGTTATCTGAATAAAGCATCTACCGGAAATTACCTCTCGAAATATCATTGGGAGGCCGCAATTGCATACTGGCATACCACAACCAACAACGAAGGCCAGAAATGGGAAAAGATACTCAGTTTGTATAACCAATTGTTGATGACCGAGTATTCACCTATTGCAGCACTGAATCGGACTTACGCCTTATCGAAAGTTTATGGTAATGAAGAAGCCATTATTGAGGCTGAAAAACTTAAACTTGATAACAATCACTTATATCATTGCTTGTTGGGAGAGCTCTACAGTGATATCGATCTTGAAAAGGCTATTGAGCACTTGCAGCAGGCCTTAAAATTATCGCGCGTTGCAGCAGATAAAAAGGTGATAAAGAACAAGATCAGCAAACTGGGTAAGCTGAAAAATGTTTAATTTGACAGACCCAGCAATAAACCTATGGCATACGATGAAAAATTAGCCGACCGTGTTCGCGAGGCATTGGCAGATATTCCCAACGTGGAAGAAAAGAAGATGTTTCGCGGCGTTACTTTTATGGTAGATGATAAAATGTGCGTGAGCGTAAGCGGAAATGAACTGATGCTTCGCCTCGATCCTGATCTTACAGAGCAACTGGTAGAAGAACCCGGCACCCGTCCAATGGTTCACGGCGGAAAACATATGAAGGGCTTTATTTATATCAGTCCCGAGCTTTTCAAAAATCAAAAAGACTTCGATCACTGGATAAAATTAGCCCTGGAATATAATCCCAGGGCTAAATCATCGAAGAAGTAATATTTACTTACCGTCATTGCGAGGAACGAAGCAATCCCCGATTAGCAGAGCGGCTATGCAAGTTCTACACCGGCCTATTCGCCTTGTACAGTTTGGGGTTGCTTCGTTCCTCGCAATGATGTGGTGGCAATAATTACTTCACCACCTCCTCTACCATACTACTATTATCCTTACCATATATCTTCGCTATAGCTTTCACAACAACCCCTTTCTTAGCTTTAAATGGCTTGCTATATTCATTGCCTTCCACAAATGCAGGTGTCGCATCGTCGGTAGTATAATATATTTTGGCGCCTGGAGTTGAACAAGTTATGCTTACCGTACCATTGCTGCTGCTTACTGCAGGTTTTTTAACAATACCTACATATTTAGCAGTACGCGCATCGTGAATCACACCTTTCCAGTTCATACCAAAACCAAAATCGTAAGTATGGCCGGCGGCATCTTTATAACAAACCATATCATGCGGGATATCCTCATTCTGCAGCTCAACAGTCTTCATATTCGCAGGCATTTGGAATGGCAGTAAACCTGATGGTTCAACGGCTCCACTTAGTATATCCAGTATCGCCTGGTTTTGCACCCCGAAATCAGCCACGATAGCGTTAGCGTCCTTCTCAAACTCTGCCGGAATAACTGGTTTTGACATCGTAAGCACTACAACCACAGGTTTGCCTTTCATAGCCGCCTTGGTTTCACGAATAGTTTTCAGATCGGCATAATTTCCTGCGGTTATGGTTTTATCTTTATAGGTGCGGTCTTTTACAGTTGGTTCAGCCGGATCGCCAGCAGCTATACTATGTGTACGGGCATGGGTCGCCTTATATTCACCATATTGCAAAGTGATCGGTACATACCCGGTACCGCCCTTGGCCACATCTTCCTTATCATATCCTGCACCACCATACGGACTGCTTACAAATACCACCGCACAATCCGCTTTAGCAGGATCATCGGTATAGTTAAAATATTTGTTTAAAAGTTCCGGTTTAACAGCCTCATCCCAATGCTCCTTTGATGGCGGCCCAAAAAAGCCTTGCATAGATGGCGTATATTTTTTAGGCAGATAAACAGTAATACCTTTTTTCAGCGGCAATACGTGATTATTGTTTTTCAGTAGGATGATCGACTTCAACTGCGCATTATACCCGGCAGTCATAAATTCCGGCTTGCCTACTGTTTCTTTTGAGTTTGATACATTCTCGTAAGGATTTTCAAATAAGCCCGTGCGGAAGATATTGGTTAACAACCGCTGAGCACTTTTCTCAAAACGGGCGCGCATAAATGCTTCGCCGTGTTCCTTCACCCCCATTTGGTAAGCCTCAATTACAGGAGCAGAATCATTATTCCCGCCAAATTGGTCCACACCAGCCATCAGTACTTTGTAATGTCTTTCGGCAACAGTTTTGGTTTCCATTCCCCACGATTTACCCGCGAAAATATCCGGCGTTTTGCCTTCATCTGCTGTTACGCCCCAATCGGTACAAACCACACCGTTGTAATGATATTTCTCTCTTAGTAAATCGGTGATTAGGTATTTATTGTAGCTGTTGCCTTCATTTTCCTTGTTTTTGGTATCGCGATCATAAGAGATGGTGTAATAAGGCATAACAGCCGCAGCCATTTTGGTTTTACCATCTAACTTAAGCGCTCCATCCACAAATGATACCAGGTGCTCATCAAAATTATTTCCGGGATATACCGCAAACTTACCATAAGCAAAGTGCGCGTCTCTTCCGCCCTCTTCCGGACCTCCACCCGGCCAGTGTTTCATCATGGCATTAACGCTGTGATAGCCCCAGCCATCTTTGATCTCGCTCTCACCTGTCGACGTTTGGAAGCCATCCACATAGGCACGTGCCATATCTGCATCCAGCTGTGGGTCCTCGCCAAAAGTGCCGTTGATACGTGCCCAGCGCGGTTCAGAACCCAGGTCGATTTGCGGCGACAACGCAGTAGCTATACCCAAAGCGCGGTATTCCTGGGAAGCAATATGCCCAAACTCTTTTATAACGCCCGGATCAAATGTCGCCGCCAAACCCAACTGATCAGGCCATTGTGATATTTTGCCACCTGCTCCTGCTGTATATTCAACACCTGACGAGGTTCCATGACGCGGGTCAGAACTGTTATTCGCCGGAATTCCCAGCCCTGCACCTTCCACCAAAGCCTGCACATTGTTATTCCATCGTGCCGCTACCTCCGGTGTTTGCACCGAAGTGATCAACACATGGCGCAGGTTATCCTTCAATAAAAAGTTCTTTTGCTGATCTGTCACCTCCGCAGCATCAATCCCACCCTCACTGAATTTTTTGCCGTTATAGGTGCCCCCTGCAAATGGGCCGCCGCTCATAGCCGGTATAGCCTGGTGCGCGCTGTACAGCATCAGTCCGGCTATTTGCTCCAACGACATTTGCGAAGCCAGGTCTTTCGCCCTTTCTTCAACCGGTAAACGCCAGTCCTCATATTTATCCAGCTTTCCATTTTTGTTCAGGTCTTTAAAAGCCAGACCATCAACGGTCAGAATTTTTACGCCCGATTTGGACGAATAACCCAACGTCGGACCGTTAGGGTTCTTTACCAGTGTAATGCCATCGCCATCATCAATACTTGTCCACTGTTTAAGCGGACTGCTATTGGTGCTGCTGATAATAGTTGCCGCAAACGCAAGCAGCGACAACGAACCGACAAAATAAATTGCAGGACGGGTAATGCTTCTCTTCATGTTGTTGTAGTAATTGGTTGATTAAGTTGATTGTGTTGGATTAAGTTATTGTTGTCAATTATGCTTTTAACATAATCAACCACTGACTCAATCAACTTAATCAACTATAATAATTGGCTATTGTGTACTTATGACACAACTAAAGGTAATTATATAAATGAAATAAGCAAAATTGAATAGACAAAAGTTAAAAAAACATAGATGAGCAATTGGTTTGGAGCGACAGAAATTTATTTAGATGATGTATCACTCCAATAACTATCGGATTCTAATTTTTTATTAATAAAATGAAAAGACCAATTTTTTATCTTATATACCGTGTCCAATTTTAACCAACCCATCTTAAGGATATTTGAAGAATGATATCCCGATGGGCTTAAAAAACCTACTATTAATCCAATCTGAATAGTATCTCTGGGATTAATATTTTCTGTTTTAAAATCAATGTTCTTAAAATCAATTGACTGATTTAACTTTCTATATAACTGCTGCCCTGGGGACATAACTATAGGATCAAGTTCATCATCATATATGCGTTCCGATTTGGAATTAAATTTTATCCCATTGCTTTCATTCTTTTCGACACTGTCTTCCTTCTGATAAAAAATTATAGTATTTCTAAGAATTGTCGCATATCTATTACCTCGATTGTTATAAATTATATGTGCAATCAAAGTAGTGTCGTGCTTAATTGTGCCGTTTATAAAACTTGCCGAGGTTTCATTATTCTCAAAAAATATTTGAAAGTATACTGTAGCGCAAATAGCAATAACTGAAACGATGAGTGAAAGACCCGAGATTACATTGGAATCTTTATGAATAACTTTAAAAATACGATTATTGTCGTCTAATATTTTTTTGTTAATAGAATTTCTTGCTTTGTTTTTAGTTTGATCAGAAATGTAATTTTTAGATGATTTCATAATCTAAAATATCATATTAATATTAATTTCTGCCTTAGTTACTGAAAGAACGTTAATCTAAAATGCGATAAAAAAGTTTATCTCTAACCTATTTAGACAATTTGTTAATTTTATCTAGCCATGAAATCATTCACTATACCCACTTACGACCAGGCACCAGACGCCGCTAAACCAGCATTCGACCGTTTTATAAAGATCATGGGCAAAATGCCTAACTTATATGCTACAATAGGTTATTCTGCCAATGCGCTCAACTCCTACCTGGCTTATGTAAATGAACAGGCGCGCGGAACTTTCCACGCTAAAGAGCGCGAAGCGGTTTATCTCATCGTATCACAATTCAACGGCTGCGAATATTGCCTGGCGTCGCATACACAATCAGCCATCAAAAACGGCTGGACTGAAGATGAAACACTTTCATTGCGTGCAGGTGCTCACCCTGATCAGAAATGGCAGGTAATCTATCGTGTCGTTAAATCAATTATTGATAATAAAGGACAAGTTAGCGACGATCTGCTGGATGAGTTTTATGCATTAGGTTACCAGGAATCTGCTATTATTGATTTGCTTGTGCTGATCAATGTGATGAGCTTTACCAACTATGCTTTCCGCCTGGTGCAGATACCTATCGATTTCCCTTTGGCAAAAGATATTTCATAAGTGGTTGCTGTTCTGACTGTATTTTGCTAAATTTGTTAGCATGAAGAGATCGGGAAGTGCTGACCTGCCTTTGCATTATGGCTACGTGCCCAAATGGCTGGCCGAACGTATGGCAAAGCTGGGCCTGGCTGTGGTGGAAACCATTGTGATGGATTATGGGAAGGACGAAGTATTAACGCGCATCAGCGACCCGTTCTGGTTCCAGAGTTTAGGCGCAGTAATGGGTATGGATTGGCATTCATCCGGTATTACTACCTCGGTAATGGGAGCTTTAAAGCGAGCTATCAATCCGCATAGTCGTGAATTGGGGATTTACATTTGCGGCGGTAAAGGCAATCACTCTCGCGAAACGCCAAATGAATTATTAAGGATAAGTGAGCAAACCGGCCTTGATGGCAATCACCTGGTAAAATGCAGTAAGCTGAGCGCTAAGGTTGACAATACAGCTATCCAGGACGGGTTTCAGCTATACACTCACAATTTCATCCTGACCAACGAAGGCAAATGGGCCGTGGTGCAACAAGGAATGAGCGCACAAAGTAAAACAGCGCGCCGCTATCATTGGCATTCAGAAACTCTGAGCTCTTTTGTGGATGATCCGCATACGTTTATTTACGGTCAGAACAATGGTTATATCCTCAATATGGCCGATAAGCAAGCATCTGGTTCACGCAATGGCGTAATGCAGATCGCTGCCGAAAAACCGGATAAAATGCTGAGCGAGATCAGTAAACTGGTAATGCCATCGCATCATGATGTCCGTGCCAAAGATGTCGACCTGAAACGCTTGGGTGCCGTACTTTGGCTGGCGCGGGAAAAAAGGCCATCTGATTTTCAGGATCTGCTTTTGTTGGAATGGCTCGGTCCGCGGACATTGCAGTCTTTGGCGTTAGTAAGTGAAGTAATTCACGGTACGCCATCACGCTTTAAAGATCCCGCCCGTTTTTCTTTTGCTCATGGCGGAAAGGATGGTCACCCCTTCCCTGTTCCTACAAAGGTTTATGACGAGACCTTAGGGGTATTGCAGACAGCTATTTATAAAGCCAAACTCGGGCAGACTGAAAAAAGTGAAGCCATCAAGCGCCTTTCCAAAATAGTAGAAAACGCTGAAAAGGATTTTGTGCCGAATGCTAATTTCGATAAATTAATAGAACAGGAACGAAATGACTCCTGGCGTTATGGTGGTAGAACGGTATTTGGAAAAGCAAAGCCTCCGGTTGAAATGCAGCTAAAATTGTTTTAATCAAGTCCCTCTCCCCTGGAGAGGGATTTAGGGTGAGGCTAATATCCCTGAATCTTTCCAATAAGAAAAGAGAACGTTGATATCAAAATTATCAGGATAAACAGATGCACCAATATCAATATCCAAGTGCCGAGATTGCATCGAACCAGGTAATAAAATAAGGTGTGTTCTTTTTTCATTTGCAATTATAAAAATACAAATTTCCTGAAACATTTCTTATTTTCACAAAGATTGTAAACCACCAAAATTACCGTGATGCCTGCAAGTTACCTGTCTGCCATTAAGAAATGCATTTTAATAGTTTCAGCCTTAGCCTTTTTAAACTATTCGCTGTATGGGCAAACTTCCAAAGCTTTTTCAACTAGCGAGCCTGAAGCTCAGGGTGTGTCATCAGCAAGTATCGATAGTTTTTTAAATGCCGTTGGTCGGAGTAAAAATGAGTTTCACAGTTTTATGTTTCTGCGGCATGGCAAAGTGATCGCTCAGGGCTGGTGGAATCCCTATGGGCCAGATCTGAGGCATTCGCTGTACAGCTGCAGCAAAAGTTTCACCTCAACGGCTGTTGGTTTTGCAGTGAGCGAAAAACTGCTTTCCGTAAATGACAAAGTGATCTCATTTTTCCCTGGAAGTTTGCCTGATTCTGTATCCGCCTATCTTTCCGCTTTAACTGTAAAGGATTTATTGACTATGAGTGTTGGGCAGGAACCTGATCCTACTGCGAAACTGGCTATGGGCAGCGATAATTGGGTGAAAGATTTTCTAGCCTTGCCTATCAAATATACTCCGGGAAGTAAGTTTTTATACAATACCATGGCTACTTACACCTTATCGGCTATCGTACAAAAAGTGACCGGGCAAAAAGAAGTCGATTACTTGAAACCACGTCTTTTTGATCCGTTGGGCATTAAGGGAATAGATTGGGAGGTAAATTCGCAAGGCGTAAACACAGGAGGATGGGGTTTGCGCGTAAAGACAGAAGATCTAGCTAAAATGGGGCAATTATACTTACGAAAAGGCATGTGGAACGGAAAGCAGATTTTGCCTAAAGCATGGATCGAAGAAGCGACCACATTCAAGATCGACCAGGCACCTGGCGTGGCTCAAAGCAAAAAGGATTCCAGCGATTGGATGCAGGGCTATTGTTACCAGTTTTGGCGCTGCCGTCATAATGCATTCAGGGCAGATGGCGCTTTTGGGCAATACATCATCGTAATGCCGGATCAGGATGCTGTAATAGCTATCACGTCAGAAACTCCAGATATGCAGGACGAACTGAATTTAGTTTGGAAATACCTTCTTCCTGCTATGAAACAGCAAGCCTTACCTGCTGATCAACCTGCCGAAAAAAATCTTAAGGCGCATTTAGTTGCGTTAAGCTTACCGCCATTATCGAATACTGTAAGTGGGAATGCATCCTTAAGTAAAACTTTTACAATTGACAATAATGATTTAAAAATCAAGTCAATATCATTAAAATCAAACGGTAATTCTTGTGAGTTTACTTTAAATGTAGATACTTCGAAATATACCTTCAAACTTGCGTCAGGCAAATGGCAAGCGGGTGAAACAAAAATGCAGGGCCCTTACCTGTTATTGGGTGCCAAAGAAGACTTTTCCATCCTATCACCTTACAAAATTGAAGGCAGTTATGGCTGGAAAGATGCCAACACCCTGCAACTGAAACTGCGTTATATAGAAAGTCCGCATACAGAGATTATCACTTTGCATTTTAATGATAAACAGCTGAATGCGGACGTTGAATATAGTTTTAACTATGGTTCTAAAAAGATAAGCTTACATGGCACACAGGCTGAATAAGAACTACCTTACCTTAATGTTGTTGCGATAGCCTTTGCTGAATCCAGGTGCATTTCTATAGTCGGTAGAGTTTTCCTTGCGAAGTATTGCACAGACGGAGCCCTCTCCTGGGTTTCTTCTCTGAAAAGATCGACAGTTTTTTCATGATCGGCGACCATGGCTGCTATGTAGGCTTTATCGAAATCAGTCCCTGAAAGTTTTGACAAACTGTCTATCAGCTCTTTATGTTCAGGACTCAAGGCATCGTGCGGATTGATCAACTCTTTTTTTCTGAGTGCTTTTAGTTCTTCAATACCCTTTGTATGATCAGTGATCATCATTTTGGCAAAACTCACAATTCTTGGATTTTGAGAAATATGCACCGCTGCGGCAGAAAGTTTAACTTCGGTACGACCGCCATCAATAGCGGTATTAATAAAATTAAGGCCGCTTTGGTCTACTGTGGTTTCCTGGTTATAGTTATTTGCTTTTTTGGGGTCATCGCATGATGTTACGACGTATAAAGCCGGCACAAGCAATGCCAGCAAAACTTTGGTTTTCATAGCTGAGTTTTTTAGGTATTTATGCCTCAAAAACAACAGGAATGTCAAAAGGTTTACCTAATGGGAAAATAGTTTTAGTGAAGAATAATTATTCTTTCTTTAAAGTTTTATTCCGGATAAAGATCATCGTCATAAGCGCACCCAGGAAACCTAGTCCGGCTGATATTTTCATGATGCCACTATACGCATGAATAAAACTCTCCTGGTAACTGGCACTTATAGTCTTTTGATATTGGGAACCAACCTGTTTAGGCACTTTGGCATTACCTAAATTGGCAGCTTCTTTTACGACAGCTTGCTTAACACTCGAGTCGAGGGGAATTGATTGAATTTTATCCTGCAATGCACCTGCAAATAATAATACAGCCAAGGCTCCGAAAATTGCATTTGCAAAAACATTGGATATACGTGTAAGGGCATTATTTACTCCCGATGCTGTGCCTGAAAGATGATCGCTAACAGAAGTCATCACAGTTGAAGTTAACGGAGCAACGGTAAAAGACATACCCAAGCCGAACATGATAATTCCCGGAAAGAAGGTAGTCCAATATTCAGCGGGCCCCGCAGTTTGTTTCACGAAAGATAGCAACAGCAAACCGGTTCCTGCTGTAGCAGGTCCAATGATCAATAATAGTCGCGGTCCATATTTATCAGCTAATGTCCCTGAAAAACGCGCAATGGTGATCATCAAAACAGTAAAAGGCAAAAACGTAAGCCCTGATTGCAATTGACTATATCCCTGCACCTGTACCAAATTAAGCGACAAAAAAAGCATCCCTGCTCCTAATCCTGCATAAAGGAAAAACGTCAACAAGTTCACGCCAGTAAAAACCGGGTTGGCAAATAAATACAAAGGCATCATCGGGTGCTTGCTTTTCTTTTCAATAACAAGAAAAGCGATCAGCAGAATAACTCCACTAAACAAAGTCAGGTATACCTGTGGCGATTTAAAACCAACTGCGGGAATTCGTAAAAAGCCAAATGTAAGCAGGGCAAGACTCAAGGCTATTGAAATTGCCCCGGCTATATCAACCGCTTTGTCAGCATCCTCATCCCTGCTTTCTTTTACTTTGAATGCTAAAATGACTAAAGCAATAATACCGATAGGAACGTTTATAAAGAAGATATATCGCCATAGGCCTGCATCAGCCAGTGTTCCACCCAGTATCGGTCCGCCCATAGTAACCACTGTAGTGATAGCAGACCATGTACCTATGGCCTTTCCCCGTTCCTTTTCATTAATGGATGAGGAGATTAGCGACAAGCTCCCCGGAATCATTAAAGCGCCGCCTATGCCTTGTATGATACGAAATATAATTAGGAGAAACACTGTCGGTGCAAACCCGCAGGCTGCCGAACCAATGATGAATACCAGGATACCCAGCATGAAGATCTTTTTACGACCAAGCTTGTCGCCTAAAGACCCACCAACGAGAATGAGCGAAGCCAGCATTAAAAGGTAAGCGTTCAGCAGCCAGAAAAGATCGGCCCCGGTAGCATTCAGACTTTTTTGAAGAGCAGGTAGAACAACATTCAGCGCGGTGCCATCGATAAACGCCATAGCCGAAGCCAGTATGGCCGAACCCATGATCCATTTACCTTCAGCGCTTCTAAGTGCGACGGTTGCCATATGTCAGAACCTGAATTGATGGAATTTTAGAATTAACAGAATTCTAAAATTTAAACTTACATCTAAAATTCTGGAAATTCTTTAATTCAAAGAATTCCGGTTCAGACAAACTGACTTATGCCAGATTCCTCCCTGCGTTCACAATACCATATACTGTACGGATCACGAGCTTATTATAAACATCCTTTAATTCAGGGTGGTCGTTCCGGTTAAGGCATTGCAAAGCGTAATGTTGTATTACAACCAGCGGGAGTACGATTTTCTCCCTGATAAAAATTGATTTTCGTTCAACCGGGTATTCCTGCATCAGTGTTTCGGTATCGGTCAATTCCAATATCATGGCTTTGGTCAGTTCATACTCATCCTTAAGCATTTTCCAGAACGCTGCGAACTTTTTATCTTCTCCCAGGTAAGCTGTTACTCGGAAATCTGACTTAGACATAGACATGCTGCAGTTATCCAGCATCGTTTTAAAAAATCCTGAATTATGGTAAAGGTGTTTTACCTGTTCCCCTTTGCCTTCGTCCTTCATCTTTTTAAGCGCTGTTCCTACACCATAAAAACCTGGAATATTTTGTTTCAATTGGCTCCACGACGTTACAAAGCTGATAGCGCGCAGGTCTTCCAATCTTAGTTGAGCATCGGCATTACGCTTGGTTGGGCGGCTGCTGATATTTATTTTAGAAAGCAATTTAAGCGGACTATATTTCTCCAGGTACTCTACAAACAACGGGTGCTGCCTCAAATCCATAAAAAGGTTATAGCTGGCGTCAGCCATTTCTGATATCAAAGCTTTGCTGTCCTTGTTCAGTAAATCGTTTTCATTCGGTTTAAGCGACGAGACGATACCTGCATTGATCAACTGCTCCATATTGAAACGCGCAGTTTCGGCAGAGCCATATTGCGAACTTACGGTTTGGCCCTGTACAGTCAGTTGGATGTGCTCATTGGCGATCTCGCTGCCCATTGAAGCGTAAAAACGGTGAGTTTTGCCACCACCACGAGCAGGCGGGCCTCCACGGCCGTCAAAAAACGCCAGGTCGATATCATATTTACGGGCCATCGCGGTCAGCTCGACTTTAGCTTTATAGATAGACCAGTTAGCCATCAAATAACCGCCATCCTTGGTACTGTCAGAAAAGCCAAGCATGATTGTCTGACGGTTACCACGGAGTTTTAAATGCTCTTTATAGAAGGGATGGACATATAAGCTTTCCATTACCTCTGCGGCGTGGGTCAGATCATTCACAGTTTCGAAAAGCGGCATGAAGTCAACATTCAGCGATTCTTTTTTCCATCCACTCCATAAAAACAGATTGATCAATTGCAGGATATCCGACGAACGCTGACAGTTGCTGATAATAAAGCGCTGACAGGCTTTCTGCCCATTTGATTCTTGTATCTGTTGAACAAGGCGGATAGTATTCAGTGTATCCTTAGTCATGTCGTCAGCGTCATCAGGACAATGAAAATCGGCTTCGTTGAAAGGGATTGCTTTTAGCTTTTCCTCTTCGCTTAAGGTTTCATATTCTTTTGTCAGACCCGATTTTATTTGTGATTGCTCTATACAATATTTAAATACGCTGCGCAAAACACGGCTGTCCTGCCTGATGTCAAGCGTTGCGAAGTAACAACCGAACAAACGCACTTTCTGCAACATGCCATCTACGATGTTCACAAAAAGACCGCCATGGTCAGTTATCAGGGTTTGTTTAATTGAATCTAAAAGCGACAGTAACTCGCCCTGCAGATCTTTAGGGTTAGCCTGAACGTTAAACGCATTTTGATAAAGCAGTTTTTCAAGCCTTGATATCGTTTTTTCAATGCCCCTGAAAGTAATGCGGCGTTTCAGTATTCTGAAATCGCGGTAATAACTGCGGAAAACAAACTGCCTTAACAGACTGGCTACCGAAGCTGTGGTTTCAGTAGTTACATTAGGGTTACCGTCACGGTCACCGCCTGGCCAAAAGCCCAGTTCCAGCACTTGGTGATCTCCGGTATGATCGATATTAAACTCTTCCTCTAATTTGGATAATATACCTGAAACAGCATGATAAAACGTATTCTCCAGGAACCACACCAAACTGGTCGCTTCATCAACCGGTGTTGGGGAAGTTTTATTGAAAAATGGGGTTTTACCTAACTGCTGAAGTAACACGTCGATATTGTTCAGATCATTATGCTTAAGGGCCTCAATTAAGTCGGTCATTATACCTAATACCGTACCCGGATAAAACTGTGTCGGGTGTGCAGTAAGCACCAGCCTTAATGAGAAATTTTTTAATTTCTGGCTGATGTCATCCCGGGTCTTATCATTCTGAGCAGCTAATTGAAGCAAACTTTGCAATGAACCGCTATCATCTGTGCGACCGATCTTGTTAAATGACGAATCCTCAACCGCATCAAATAAAACTACTTGTCGTTCAATGTATTGGATAAACCGGAACATGCGGTTGATCTGCTCCTGGTGATCGATACCCGGAACATATTTTTTAAAGAAAGATTCGATAATTTCAGTAGGGGACGAATAGGAAGCCGTGCCTTTTTCGCAATGCGAACTAAAAAAAGGAAGTAAGATACCCGTGTCCTTCACCTGGTAAAAAGGCAACGTCTGGAACAGACTGTTATACAACTCAAATCTGGTGACAACTTCCTGGTTAAAAGTTGTTTCTCTGTGGCTGAGTTTTACAGGTGAGGACATAATTTTGGTAGCTTGGTATAAGGGTTTATAAAATTTCGCTGTGAATTTAATCATATTAATGATAAAATCCATTTAAATATGAATATTTATTAATTTAAATTCAGTATTAATGCAATAATTATTAAAACATCCCCTAAAGATTTAATTTTTGTAAATTTGCATACGCATTTCCCCCATTCAGCCCCGACCGATGAAAATACCCGTTCGTGAGATAAAGAATTTCTTTTACAGCCAGTATTTTTCTGACGGTATCCGAACCAGTATAGGCATTTTGTTACCGGCGTTAATACTTAACTACTTAAACCAGTTTGAGTTAGGTGTTACACTTTCGTTAGGTGCGTTGTGTGTGTCGGTAGTAGATATTCCCGGGCCTGTGGTTCATAAAAGAAATGCGATGGCGATATGTAACCTGTGCATTTTTGTAGTTGCGGTTATTACAGGATTTGCAAGAATGAATGTAGTTACGCTTGGGATTGAGATCGCCATATTTTCGTTCCTTTTCTCTATGCTGATCGTCTATGGCGTTCGCGCAGCAGCTGTTGGCACCGGGTCATTGTTGATAATGATCTTCATGATCGAAAAAGGTTTACCGGCCAATAAGGTTTTGATCTATAGCTTAGAAACAACATTGGGCGGCATCTGGTACTTAGCATTCAGCGTGTTGTTTTTTAGCATACGCCCCTATCGTGCTGCACAGCAGGCCTTGGGCGAAAGTATACTTGACGTGGTAAAATTCCTTCGTATCAAAGCAGATTTCTATTTACCGGACACCGATATCGATGAAAATTACCGCAAACTGGTTTCTCATCAAATACAGGTGAGTCAGCACCAGGATGCCGTGCGTGAATTGCTTTTCAAGAGCCGGGTAATGGTAAAGGAGTCCACCAATGCCAGCCGGGTTTTGGTGCTGACATTTATAGACCTAATCGATCTTTACGAACAAATATTGGCCAC
>Ga0163162_10000118_pt1 | contig 69834 bp, 58 predicted proteins | sample S55metaG_FD_115310 | JGI IMG/M metagenome (GOLD analysis project Ga0163162, IMG submission 115310) | Switchgrass rhizosphere microbial communities from Kellogg Biological Station, Michigan, USA - S5-5 metaG | ecosystem: Host-associated > Plants > Roots > Rhizosphere > Soil | place: USA...
ATAATGGTGAGGGCATTCCTGATAATATGCATTCAAAAATCTTTATGCCGAATTTCACCACAAAGTCATCCGGCACCGGGCTTGGCCTCGCGATGAGTAAAACAATTGTTGAACAGGCAAGAGGAAAAATCTGGTTTGAGACCGAAGTTGGAACAGGAACCACTTTCTTTGTTGAGTTGCCGGTGATGAAGATTCACCAGAGCGCGACGCATATGAGTTGAGGCAAATGTGAAAATGAGATAGATGTGGAAGTGTGAAAATTCTGAAGGTCAATCTTTCATCAAAAACGAAACAGCAATTTTGATCACAGATTGACCTTCAGAATTTTCACATTTCCACATCTATCACATTTTCACATTTGCAAGGAATTTCTCAAAATCCTTCAGTCCAAAACTGCTTAAATTCTTATCAGGGGTCAATAGCGCTTTTTGTGCGATCAGCGCACCATAAGTAACGTCGTGATACCCTTCAACCGAGTGTGCATCGGGATCGATCGAAATCAATACACCTTTTTGCAAAGCATAATCGATCCATCTCCAATCAATGTCGAGTCGACGCGGATGGGCGTTCAGCTCGATGACGACATTATTAGCAGCGCAGGCATCAACAATTTTTTCATGATCGACTGGGTAGCCAGGGCGGCTCAACAAAAGCCGTCCCGTCATATGTCCAAGGATGGTGGTATAAGGATTTTCGATTGCCCGGAGTAGTCGCATCATCGCCTTTTCTTCTGTCATTTTCAAATTCGAATGGACCGACGCAATAACGAGGTCAAAAGTGGAGAGAATATTATTTGAATAGTCGAGGTTGCCATCATTCAAAATATCACATTCGATGCTCTTGAATATTTTGAATGGTGCTAATTTTTGATTCAGTTCTTCAATCAATCGATGCTGTTCTTTAATTCGCTCTTCGTTCAAGCCATTGGCATAAAACGCGCTTTTGCTGTGGTCACTTAATACGAGATATTCAAATCCTTTGTCGATACAAGCCTTTGCCATTTCTTCAACCGAATTTGAACCATCGCTCCAAGTGCTATGACTGTGAATGATCGCTTTTATATCTCCTGGTTGAATGACTGCCGGGAGCGGACCTCTTTTCGCTTCTTCGATCACCGAAGAACGTTCCCTTAGGTAAGCCGGGATAAATTGAACCCGGTTTCTTGAAAAGATTTCTTCCTCCGAAGTAAAGGAATTGACTGATTTATCATCAATTTTTTCCCATGCCTCTAAGAATTCTTCGCTGGAGCTGGATTGAAATAATTTATGGAAGAAAGATCCTTTGTCGGCCACATGAAAGCAAAGCAAAACATTTTCGGGTCCTTTGAACATAATCTTGCCTGCCTCTTCGTGAGTTACAACAAAATTGTTCTGCTCGAAGAAATTTTTTAGCGATGCGGCATCAGCAGTAGTGACCCATTCAAGTTGGTTAATAATTTCCAGTTGCCTTCTCGATTCACCCGTGAGTTCAAATTTATTATTCGGGAATTGTGCTTTGATTTTTTTATCGATGGCACCCGTGTAGTCTTCCAATTCTGCATAGAGATGGCTTCCCTGGTTTCTCAGGTAAAATTCAATTGTTTCGCGAATGTTAGTTTGTGTTTTCTCTCCAAACCCTTTGTAAAGGAGCAATCGATTCTCGTTACAGGCGTATATGAGTTCGCCGATTGATTCTATTTCCATCTCTTTCCAGACGGTCGAAATTTTTTTTGGTCCCAGTCCTTTAATGTTGAGCATTTCGATGACTCCTGGCGGCGTTTTGGCGATAAATTCCTTCAAAACCGATAATTCGCCCGATTCCAGCATTTCCATAATTTTTTTGCCGATGGTGTTTCCGACGCCTTTTATCGCAAAAATTTTGTCCTCCGGAAGTGCTGATAATTGCTCCGGTAGTTTCTCAATTGTGAATGCTGCGATGGAATATGATTTTGTCTTGAAACTATTTTCACCGTGAATTTCCATCAGCTTCGATAAAAATGAAAACTGATCCGCGATATAGTAATTGTCTGCAATCATAAGATGGGCGTGGGTTTCATGAGATCTACGAAATTACTAAAAACGAAAAGTCCCGAAAATTTTTCGGGACTTTGTTATTTTCAGATTTCTGGAAAATTGAACTATTTCTTTTTACCAGATTTCTTTGCAGCTTTCTTTTTAGGAGCAGCTTTCTTTTTTGGAGCTGATTTTTTCTTTTTTGCTGTTGCCATTTTTTTAGAATTTAATTGGTTAGTAAATTAATTTACGATAGTAAAAATAAAAACTTCTTTGGAACATCCAAAAATTTTTTTGAATATTTCCAAAAAATGTTTAAGCGTTCGATACTTCCGTAATTACGCTGACAAAAGTCTTGTCGCCTTTTTTTGTTTTAAATTCTACTAAACCATCGGCAAGAGCAAACAATGTAAAGTCTTTTCCTACTCCAACATTTTTTCCGGCATGATATGTAGTACCGCGTTGACGAACGATCACGTTACCAGCAATAGCAGGTTGTCCGCCAAAAATTTTTACTCCTAATCTTTTACTGTGGGAGTCGCGTCCATTCTTTACACTGCCTTCACCTTTCTTATGTGCCATATCAATTTTATTTAAAAGCTACATATCAAATTTGACTTCGATATGCTGTGTTGTTGAAACTAATTAAACAATATCGTTGATCTTGATCTTCGTGTAGTGCGTACGATGACCGTGTTTTTTACGAAAGCCTTTTCTTCTTTTCATTTTAAAGGAAATGACTTTGTCACCTTGTACCTGGGAAACGATCTCGGCTTTAATAGTCGATTTCAAATCTGCGCCAACAGCTAATTTGCCTTTTGCATTTGATAGTAATACTTCGGCAAATTCAATCTTATCGCCGGCGTTTCCATCCACGTGGGGAACAAATAATGTTTGGTCCTTTTCCACCCGGAATTGCTGACCTGCTATTTTTACAACTGCGAACATAACGATACAATATTAGGGCTGCAAAGGTAAGGGTATTGACCGTAAAATCGAAGGATAAGCTCAAAAAAAACTTAAAAGAAGGGAATGATTTTTACGATTCAATGCCTGTTAACCAAATTACCGTAGGTTTGTCTGTTATTTTATCGACCCATTTATATGAAGATCAAATCATTTCTGGCGAAACCCTTCGCATCTTATATATACAGGAGTATTCGGAAAGGAATGACAACGGCCGTGAGTGACCAGGAAAATATCCTTAAAAACCTGCTTAAAACGGGAAGTACGACAGTTTTTGGCGCCGATCATCACCTTGCCGATGTGAAGAATTATGACGAATACAAGAAGGCTATTCCCATCCGGGATTATGAGCAATTCAAAAAATATATAGACCAGGTCAAGGAAGGAAAGCATAATATTCTTTGGAAGGGTATACCGCTTTATCTCGCTAAAACTTCCGGCACCACGAGTGGTGTAAAATATATTCCTATCAGCAAGGATTCGATCGACAACCATTTTAACACCGCGCGTAATGCGGTGATGTGTTATATGGCTGAAACTGGTAACACGAAATTCTGGGAGGGTAAAATGATTTTCCTGTCAGGTTCACCAGAATTGGAACGCATTGGTGGAATTCCAACGGGCAGGTTGAGTGGAATCAGCAACCATCGCGTACCACAATACTTGCGAACGAACCAATTGCCTTCGTATGAAACAAATTGTATTGAAGAATGGGAAACGAAATTGGATAAGATCGTTGAAGAAACTGTAAATCAAAATATGACCCTGATAAGTGGAATTCCACCTTGGGTTCAAATGTATTTTGACAGGCTGATTTCAGTCAGCGAAAAAAAAATAAAAGATCTTTTTCCAAATTTTTCACTGCTGGTACATGGCGGTGTAAATTTCGAACCATACAAAGCAAAATTGTTTGATAGTATAGGCAAAGACGTTGACACGATAGAAACATATCCCGCATCGGAAGGTTTTCTAGCCTTCCAGGACACGAGAAACGCTGAGGGCCTTCTCCTGAATACCAATGACGGAATCTTTTTTGAATTCGTTCCTTCATCAGAAATTTTTAAAGAGAATCCCGCGCGATTATCTCTCAAAGATGTCAAGTTGGGAGAGAACTACGCCCTGATCATTACCAGTAACGCTGGCTTGTGGGGCTACAATATTGGGGATACCGTAAAGTTCGTTTCATTAGATCCATATCGTATAGTCGTGACTGGTAGAGTAAAACATTATATTTCGGCTTTTGGCGAACACGTGATCGGGGAAGAAGTGGAATATAGTTTAATGAAAGCTGCGCAGGAAGAAGGGGTACATATCACCGAATTTACGGTTGCGCCCGTGATCGGTCAGCAAGGCGAGGGAAAATCATTTCATGAGTGGTTCATTGAATTTGAAAATAAGCCCGCCAATCTGCATGAGTTTGCCATGAAAGTCGACAGCAATCTCCGATCAAAAAATATTTATTATGACGATCTGATTTCAGGAAATATTCTTGAACCACTACATATACATCCCGTCAAAAAAAATGGATTTATCGACTATATGAAGTCGATCGGGAAATTGGGCGGGCAAAATAAGGTCCCTCGATTGAGTAATGATCGCTCGTTTGCAGAGCAGTTGGAGAAATACTCGGAGTGAATGTGGAGATATGGAGATGTGGAGATGTGAAAATGAATCGCGGATTCTAAAGTTGAATATTTGTCAAATTGCGTCCGGAAGTTTTTAGTTCTCGATTTTCAGTATTCAACTTTAGAATCCGCGCAATCCGCTTAAATCCGCAAATCCGCGATTCATTTCCACATCTCCACATTTTCACATTCATCAGAATTATCACTTTTATCTTACATTTATCCATCTTAACTCGCATCATGTCCGGAGAACAACATAAAAAACGCGTGGCTATTTTTGGCTCAACAGGATCCGTAGGCCGGCAGGCACTGGAAGTGATTGCAGCAAACCCGGATCGATTTTCTGTTGAAGTGTTGACCGCTCAGTCCAACGACGAATTGCTGATTCAGCAAGCCGTTGAATTCTCTCCCGAAATCGTCATCATTGGTGACGAAAGGAAGTATAAAAAAGTCAAAGATGCTTTAGCGGATAAGCCGATCAAAGTGTTTGCCGGAGAACAATCTTTGCAGGATGTTGCTTCGATGGATGTATATGATATTATGCTCGCAGCAATTGTTGGTTTTGCGGGATTAATGCCAACTCTTCGCGCAATTGAAAAAGGGAAATCGATCGCACTGGCTAATAAGGAAACATTGGTTGTAGCAGGCGATATTATTATGAGAAAAGCGGTCGAACATCGCGCGCCCGTCATTCCCGTCGATTCCGAACACTCTGCGATATTTCAATGTCTCGTTGGAGAAACAAGAAACAGGATTGAAAAAATTGTGCTGACTGCATCAGGCGGACCTTTCCTCGGGAAAAAACCAAATTTTCTCGTCAATGTAAAAAGAGATCATGCATTACAGCATCCAAACTGGAACATGGGTGCAAAAATCTCTATCGACTCGGCAACACTGATGAATAAAGGACTCGAAATGATTGAAGCGAAATGGTTGTTCAATTTGCAGCCCGAACAGGTGCAGGTGATCATTCATCCGCAAAGTATCATTCACAGCATGATCCAATTTGAGGACGGAAGCATCAAGGCGCAAATGGGATTGCCAGATATGAAACTGCCCATTCAATATGCGTTAGCATTTCCGAATCGGATCGCCAACGATATGCCCCGGTATAATTTCAAAAAACCTGACAAGCTAACTTTCGAGGATGCGGATACAAAAACTTTCCGCAACCTTACGCTGGCGACAGACGCACTGTACAAAGGTGGAAATGTTCCATGTGTGCTAAATGCTGCAAACGAAATAGCGGTATATGCATTTTTGAAGAATAGAATTGGCTTCCTCGATATGACAGATCTAATCGAGCGAACGATGCAGCACGTAACGTTTATCGCGCAGCCCACACTGGAAGATTATTTTGACAGCGATGGAGAGGCGCGTAACTTCGCGGCTTCGCTGATTAAGCTCTAAAACCTTGCGACACAACGCATCAGAAAAAAGAAACGTTAACATTGAAGACTGGTTGATCAATTTTAAACTTTTAATGTTATGTTGAGCGGGGTTCAGATGCAAGAATTAGAAATCATTAACGTTTAAAAGTCTACAAAAGACCGACACTGAATATGACACTATTGGCAATTGATTGGGGAAATGTGGGTATCAAAGCATTCCAGTTAATCTTATCCTTGTCCATCATTGTGGTAATACACGAGTTCGGACATTACCTTCCTTCCAAAATTTTCAAATGTCGCGTTGAAAAGTTTTTCCTATTTTTTGATCCGTGGTTCGCGTTGGTAAAAAAGAAAATTGGTGATACTGTTTATGGGATCGGATGGCTACCGCTCGGAGGTTATGTAAAAATCTCGGGGATGGTGGATGAGAGTATGGACAAAGAACAAATGAGCAAACCGCCACAGCCGTACGAATTCAGAAGCAAACCAGCATGGCAGCGTTTGATCATCATGGTGGGTGGTGTTACGATGAATGTGTTACTTGCATTCTTCGTCTATGCGATGATATTATTTACATGGGGCGAAAAAAAGATTCCTGCATCCAGCATTACAAATGGAATTTCCATTGCAGACAGCCTCATGTATGACATGGGTTTTAAAGACGGCGACAAAATTCTTGCAATTAATGATGAACCTGTCGCATACTATGACGACATACCAAAAAAATTAATTCTCGGTGAAAGGGTGTTGGTTGAAAGAGATGGCAAACAACAAACGATCAATTTGCCAGTCAACCTTATTGGGAAACTCGTCACCAAAAAGAAAAAGGGGCTTTTGTTATTTCTTCCAAGAACTCCTGTGATTGCTGAAATGGTTCCTGATACTTCGAACGCGGGAAAGGCAGGTTTAAAACAATACGATCGCATCATACAAGTTGATTCTGCGAAGACAGAATTCTTCGATCAGTATAAGGCTGTGATGGAAAAAAATAAAGGCAAACAAGTGAAGCTTGTTGTACTTCGCAACAAGCACCAAGATACTTTAACTGCGATGGTAACAAATGAAGGTAACCTCGGTTTTTATTCTTATCGTGATCCTGAAAGTCTAGATAGTTTAGGATATATCAAGATCGAAAAGAAACAATATGGATTTTTTGAATCGTTCCCCGCAGGTGTGAGACTAGCTGGTGAAAATCTGAAATCTTATATCGATCAGTTCAAAAAAATACTTTCTCCAAAAACTGAAGCATATAAAGGTGTGGGTGGATTCAAAGCGATGGGTTCTATTTTCCCTGCTGCATGGGATTGGCAATCGTTCTGGACCATCACCGCATTCTTTTCTATTGCACTTGCGTTCATGAACCTGCTGCCGATTCCGGCACTTGATGGCGGACATGTGTTATTTACTTTACTTGAAATCATCACCGGTAGAAAACCGAGCCAGAAATTGTTAGAATATGCACAGGTTGTCGGAATGATATTATTACTCGCCCTGATGTTGTACGCAAACGGAAACGATGTGTTTGGCTGGGGGAAGAGTAAGTAAGATCGAATTAATTCGTAAATTTGTAAGTTGACAAATTGAACTTTTTAGAGCGAAGAAACAGAACGGAGAGCGTAAGTTAGTATTACACTCCCTGTTCTGTTCCTTCGCTCTCTTCTCACCGGGGGTGCCTGGTTTTGACAGCGTAGATCTTTGAAAGTATAAGCATGTCGTGCGTTGGATAATTAGCACGTTAATCTGAATATTCAACATTTAAATGGCAATACACAGTATGCCATGGCTGCCTAATCAGTGATTAGATAGTCATTAGGGCCGCGAGGGCAGGTTGTTCCGTTACCAAGCTCCGCCGCCGACTCATCAAACAAATACGGGATGCTGCTGCAGAAGGCTGTGACTGCAGCTTAAGACTATCCAGCTAAGGATACGATTGGTTTGTTGCAATCCTGTTGTATCCCGACAAACAATTTGCAAATAAGCATGTAGAAAGCTTTTGAAGAATATGTTTGGACAGGGGTTCGATTCCCCTCACCTCCACAAGAATGCTAACTTAAAGGCATAAACGAAAATTATTAGTTTTCGTTTATGCCTTTAAGTTGGTATAAATTGAATCCTACCTACAAACAAAGTAGAGACCATTGTCTTCATTCATTTTTGCGGTCAGAAGTTTCCTAATGAAACTTACATCAGCATTGATTTCGTCTTGTTTTCCGTAAATAGCTCGCCTATTCACATACTATCTGATAAGAAAAGTCGAAATAATTGCAATTAAATCTATCAATCCTCCAAGAAATAAAAATGGTATGGTGTACTTAGTCGGTAGTGCGGCAAGATTGGTGACAACTACCAGGACAAGTGCTATCATTGCAACTATTATTAATTCAAAAGAGGCCCCGTTCAAAAGAACTACAGCCATTGTCAAAGGAAATAGTACGGCTGACATCAAGGTTACAGAAATTCCGACCCAACTAACATGGTTAGTTTTGTCCTGATTTTCGGCCCATTTAAGAAAACGCGCGAGCGCTGAGCGTTTGGTTGCAGTTTCATAATGCTTGAATGCTTTCTCTTGACTTAAAATTGTGTATGACATAAAAGTTTATTTAGATGCAAATTTTGCAATGAAGCCGGTAATATTTTATGACCTTGATCAGTTGAAAAAATGAAACTAGTCAGTAGAGTAAACTATCATTTATGTCGAAGAAAATACTTGTACAGTTCAATCCAAAACGTACATGCAATGCTAGTGGAAATGCAGATCAGGAAGTGTATCGGCGTGATGGTTGTCAATTTGAAAAGCAACTGGACGGGATTGATAAAATAGATTGATGTGAGAAAGATCGCAGAGATAAGTAAAACATAGGGAACTAATGAATTTTTATAACCTAACGTTTTGTTTATGGTTTCATGGAAAGAGCGATTGATAAAAGTAAGAAACACGTTGCTTAAAACAAGGGTAGTAAACACGATTGTGCGGGTGTATTCAATTGAGTAATTATTTTGCATGAAATAATGATATAGGCAAAGCAGTCCCGATGCGATAACGATCCCCTGAACAATGCTCAATAATAATTCTTTTCCGGAAAATATATTTTGCTTGTGGGGACGCGGTTTCCTGGTCATAATATTTCTTTCTACGGGTTCGCGTTCAAAGAAGATCGAGCAGGTTGGTCCCATAATCAATTCAAGGAAGATAATATGTATCGGTGTAAATATATTTGGGAATTTCCATCCCAGCAGTAGTGGAATTGAAGCAGTAAAGATGATTGGGATATGAATTGAAATAATATACCGGACGGCCTTTTTAATATTGCTGTAAATTTTTCTTCCCTGCAGAATAGCGTCTGTAATTTTATCCAGATTATCGTCGGTTATAATAAGGTCTGCTGCTTGTTTTGCAATTTCAGTTCCCTTATTGCCCATAGCAATTCCAATATGGGCGGATTTCAGGGCAGGGCCATCGTTTACGCCATCACCGGTCATTGCCACAACTTTCCCGTTTGCCTTCAGCGCGTCTATCAATTTAAGTTTTGCATCGGGAAACATGCGGGCAAAAATATTTAAGCCTTCTATTCGCTCGCGCAGTTGCTCATTAGATAGTTGCATCAGTTGATCTCCTGTAATGTATTTTTCAAAATGTTTCATGCCGACTTGTTTCGAGATATTCATTGCGGTTTCAGGGTAGTCGCCAGTCACAACTTTTATGTCGATGCCTGCATCATACCATTTGGTGAATACAGCCTTGACGTTTTTTTTCGGCGGATCATATAATCCAATAAGACCTTCGAATTTCCAATCAAAATCGTCTTGTTCCTCTGGAAATGTGCCAGAGGGATTTGTTGCACTGCATATACCGAGAACCCGGTATCCTGCGGATGCCAGCTGCTGAACGATTATTTGCACATTCGATTTTTCAGAATCAGGCATTTTGCAAACATGTAAAATTCTTTCAGGTGCACCTTTCCCTGCCGCCAGGAGTGTGTTTCCTGACTGGTACACATGGGTCATCATGGGGGGGTGCCCACCCAAAGCATATTCATGAATTATCTTTTGATTATCCTCGTTTGAATCTATGATCGTTGAATCGAAGAGCTCCACTATTGCTTTTTCCATTGCATCAAATGGTTCAACTTCGCTGGCAAGTCGGGCATACTTCAACACATTTAAATTTTTGGGGATTTTGTTATGAGTTAATTCTTCGGGATAATTTGTTTTAGAATCGTAAATTATTTTTACTTCCATTTTATTTTCGGTGATAGTTCCAGTTTTGTCAAGACATATCACGCTAACTGCGCCGAGGTTTTCAATTGTTTGAGGATGCCTGGTTATAATACCAAGTTTCGCCATATGAGCTGCGCCCAATGCCATAAAAGATGAAAACGCAACGGGTACTTCTTCGGGCACTGCAGACATAGCGATTGTGAGGCCTAATAACAAACTTTGTATAGCATCTTCACTGTTTATATAGTTGATCAGCCATATCAACGCAAATGCACTGAGTCCAAAAATGGCCATAATTTTTACAAAGCCACCGATTTGTACTTGAAGTAATGTTCTTGATGTGCTAATGGAGTTGATAGATTTTCCAAGTTTTCCGAGGGCTGTCATGTTTCCTGTTATTAGAACAGTAGCATAGCACTTGCCCGAATTGACAGTTGTTCCCTGAAGGAGATGGTTAAAACCAGGTGACGAATTTTTTTCTACCGGGATCGATTCGCCGGTTAAAATCGATTCATCAACAGTCAAATCGTTTGATTGAATAACATAAGCATCCGCCGGAATTTTATTTCCTTCTTCCAGTATCATTACATCCCCGGGTAAAAGATCTTCAGAAAGAACGGTTTGTTTTTTTGCGTCACGAACGACAACAATTTTTGGCTCGGTATATTGTTTTAAAGCCGCCAATGCCTTGGTGCTTTTTGATTCCTGATAAATGGAAATGGTCCCCACAAAGATCATAGCTGCGAGCATAAGCAGCCCTTCATTGCTTTCACCCAAAATGAAATAAAGAAAACAGGCAGCTATCAACATTAGGAACATCGGTTCTTTAAAAATGTCCCATACAATCCTCAGGAAACCATTTTGTCGTTCTGACTTAAAAATATTTTTTCCAAATCGTTTCAATAATGGTTGTAAATCGGACTGACGTAAGCCCGAAAACGTTTCTTGGTCGAGTGAATATTTTTGCATCGGAGAAATCGGAGATTTTTTATGGTACCCGTAATTAACCGTTGTGTAATGTGGATCACAAATTCTTAAAGGCAGCTATCTTCCTGAATAACCCTGGTCTCTGTTTAATAAAATATTAAGTGATTTGAGATCCTCCACCTGGTCACTTACAATTTTTAGTATTGCAACCAATGGAATAAATAGGATCATACCTGCTACTCCCCAGAGTACAGTACCGGCAACGATTGCAACTAATGTGGACCAGGTGCTGAGATTAAGTTGTTCGCCTACGATTTTTGGAAAAATCACATTTGCTTCGAGGTATTGTACAATACTGAAAATAATGATGACCATTAAAGGGTACCAGAGGGAATCTTTTGTAATTAGAGCAATTACAACGGGGATAGAGGCACTTATCATAATTCCTATATACGGAATGATCGTCATGAACGCGGTAAGCATTCCGTACAGAATCGCATGTTGTATCCCGAGAGCAAGCAGGCCTGCGCTATTGAGTATGCCGACGATTATATAGACGAAAAATGTTCCTCTTACAAAACGAAAATACGTGTGAACTGCCTGGTGTAGGATGGTAGTCACGCGATCTTTGTAAGAAGCTCCGGCAATTGATTTAAGATATTTCAAAAATGTCCCCCGGTGATACAAAAAAAGGCTTGCATAGATAGGGATCATTACCAACATAAATATTGTCGACACTGTCGTGTTGAACAGACTTTTCAGAAAACCACTCAATCCATTTTGCATATCGAGTATTATCTTTTCAAGCCAGTCCGATTGAGTAGCAGAGCCGATTCCAATATTATCAAACAGCCAATTGTGAATTGCAGGACTATACGTTCTCAGTTTTTCGGTGATTTGCGGAATATCGTGAAGAAAAATCTTTACTTCATACCCGAGCAACATGAGCACCATTGAAAATAAAATCACGATCAAAAACATCACCACAGTTATCGCCAGGCTTCTTGGCCAACGTTTTTTCTCGAACCATTTGCATATTGGATATGTGATGAATGCAAGCAATAGACCGAACAGCAATGGTATAAATAACGTTCTTCCAAAGTATAATAATACCAGGGATATAAAAATAACCTGCAGATATTTTACTCGGGTGGCAAGCGTGGTACTATGGAAATGGATGGTTTGCATTTTAATAATCTAAAGTAGTTGGATCCGACGAAGCAAGAACTTACAATAATCATATTGTTTAATGATTATCGTCATCTGCGAAGAAGCATTTACAATTTAGGTTTGCGTTTATAATGCGATCGAATTTCAGGCCAACAATTATTCAGAAAAAAATTTAAAGCCATGCTTAAAATACTTGTCCCTACTGACTTTTCCGTCAATTCAAAGGCCGGAATCAGGTTTGCGATGCAATGGACAACCCAACAAGAATTGGAGCTGGTATTTCTTCACGTTTTCCACGTCGAAAGGCTTGTGCAATTGAGAAATGAAGACTTTGAAGAGTATACTGAGAAGAAAAGAATACAATTCGTGGAAAAATTAAACCACTTTGTGATCAGCTTATACAAAAAAGCAAAGATAAAAACCGGAAAATATTCATGTGCTGCGCAGCAAGGAATTTCAGCCGATATTGGGATCATGGACTATTGTCGTAATCACAAAGACATAGATTATATCTGTATATCCACAAGGGGTGCTAGTAAACTGGATAAGTTTTTTGGTACAAATACCGGAAATCTCATAACCAAATCGAATGTACCAGTAATCGCTGTTCCAAAACATTATAAAAGAAGCCCTGTTACAGAGCTGGTATATGCAACCGATTTTTCCAACTATCTGGAAGAATTGAAAACGGTCGTAGCTTTTGCCCGCCCAATTCAAGCAAAAATAAAGGTGCTCCATTTAGCATGGGAGAATGAGATAGTCCCTGATCAAAAAACAATCGAAGGATCAGTACAAGGTCAATACCACGGTAGTATAGAACTAAAGATTAAAAAGGCCGGCGAATCATTCTCACTCGAAAAGGATTTGAAAAATGAGATATCCAGATCTAGACCTTCGATGGTAGTCCTGTTCACGGATCAGAACAGGGGTTTATTTAAGAAAATATTTTCTCCAAGTAAAGCGGAACAATTATCGTTTAACACACCGATTCCGTTGCTTGCAATCCATAAATAATAATACTGAAACAATAACCCTGATGAATTTCTAAAATCCAGCTGCTTTTCAATATTTCAAAATCAAAAATTATGAAAAAGATTCTTTTCCTCTGCGACGGAGATAATTTCCCAAAAGGGGCTTTTCAATTTATCAAACAATTGAATGGAAATGAACGTATATCTGTAAAGGGAATTTTTTTCAATTCAGTTGATTATGAGCAGATGATTTCTCTGGCTCATATTCCAATTGCTGAGCCATTTGTAAAATTTAAAGAAGATGAAAAAAGATTGGTGTTGAAGAGCGAGCAACAATTTGTTGAGCAATGCGAAAATTTCAGGATTCAATATCAAATTGCTGAACAAAAAGAAGGATGGGATAAGGAAATATTTAAGAACGAAAGCAGATTCGCGGACCTTGTTGTAATTAGTGAGGAACTTTTTTGTTCGGACGTTCTCGGCGAACAGCCAAATTTCTTCATGCAGGAAGCATTGCATGGAGCCGAATGCCCTGTGTTAGTTGTGCCAGAAAAATTTGAAACTCCGGATCGTATTGTAGTAGCCTATGATGGCAAAGGAGAAAGTATGTTCGCTCTTAAGCAATTCGTCTATTTATTGCCAAACTATTCAGACCTGCCGACTGATTTTGTGTATATAAAAAGTGAAAGCACGGGCGAAATTCCAAACTATGATTTATTGCAGGAGTATGCAAGACTCCATTTTGATAGTCTCGCGACCTCGAAATTACATTTCGACGCAAAAAAATATTTTTCTACCTGGCTTGAGGAAAAGAAGAATGTTTTGCTAATTACCGGGTCCTATGCCAGATCATCGGTTTCTAATTTATTCAACCAGAGTTTTGCTGATAAAATCATTCGTGATCATACCAATCCGCTGTTTATTGCCCACAGGTCATGAGTCTTGAGTTCTCTAACAAACTAACACAGAGTGTATGATTTCAAATTTGAAAGAGGCAATGAGCCTGATAGAACCAGGCGCCAACTTGTTTATTCAAACTGCAGCTGCGGCTCCGCAACAATTAATCAGGGGATTGATGGACCGAGCAGGTGAACTACACGATATCACCATTTACCAGATGCATACCGAAGGCGACGCACCTTATGCAGCTCCTGAATACAAGGACATATTTAAGGTAAATTGTTTTTTCATTGGGGCAAATTTGCGTAAGGCAGTACAAGATGGCCGTGCGGATTATATTCCTGTTTTTCTAAGTGAAATTCCCTCATTATTCAGAAAAAAAATAATTGAAATCGATTTTGCTTTAATTCACGTATCGCCTCCCGATGAGCATGGATATTGTTCGTTGGGTGTATCTGTCGATATAGCACCAGCGGCATTGGAGCATGCAAAACATATCATTGCCCAGGTGAATCCAAACATGCCACGTACGTTTGGTGATAGTTTTATTCATACTAGCCGCATCGATGCAATGATTCACTGTGCTGACGAAATACTGCAGGCGAAGATCGAAAAGCCCGATGCGCTGAATTCCAGGATAGCAGAAAATGTAGCATCTCTAATTGAGGATGGTGCAACACTTCAAATGGGAATTGGCAAAATTCCTAATGCAGTACTCAGTATGCTCAGGTCCCACAAACGATTGGGCATTCATACGGAAATGTTTTCCGATGGTATTATAGATTTAATTGAAGCCGGAGTAATAACAGGCGAAATGAAGAAAAAGAGACAATACAAAATTGTTTCGAGTTTTATGCTTGGAACAAAAAGATTGTACCAGTTCGTAAACAATAACCCTATTATTGAAATGCTTGATATTGCTTATGTGAACGACGGGCATGTGATCCGTCAAAATCCGAAAGTAACTGCGATCAATAGCGCAATTGAAATTGATTTGACAGGCCAGATTTGTGCTGATTCAATTGGAACAAAAATGTTTTCCGGTGTAGGTGGCCAAATGGATTTCATGCGTGGAGCATCTTTGTCTGAAGGTGGAAAGGCAATAATTGCGATGCCATCTGTCACTTCTAAAGGTGAAAGCAAAATCGTATCTGTCCTGAAGCCAGGAGCCGGCGTTGTTACTACCAGGGCTCACGTACGATTTGTAGTCACCGAATATGGTGTTGCTGACCTATATGGGAAGAATTTAAAGGAACGTGCAAAATTGCTTACTAATATTTCACATCCGGATCACCGCGAATCTCTGCAAAAGATTGCGCATGCTTACTCAAAAAGCCACGGCACTCCCGGTGCCTTTGTAATTGAGCAAAGCCAATGATTCGAATTGAAATGTTTCGCGACTCTTTCTTTATGTTTTTCCGGTTTATCTTTTACCAAAAGGAATTTGACCTTTGCCGAATTCTCCGTTCATTTTTTCGGCAATCTTCGATATTGGGTTGCTTAATTTTTTCCGGTTTTGGACGATTTTTTCATTGTCTGAATTTTTGGGTGGTTATTGTTATTAGCTGTTTCCCTTAACCGGTTCCGGTCCTGTCGTTTTCCCATCCTAAAATAAACAGAGATCATTGTCAATTTTTATGACTTATAAAAGGAACGCGCATGATTTAGATCATCAATATAATTTGAGGTTTTTGAGAACATTGCGAAAAATTCCTGGAGCGTGAATCATAAAACCAGATTTTATCTTCTCTCGTTTTTCAAGCACGATTTTAAGGCCAGTATCAACGTATTTTTTGTTGCGCTGCCGCTGTGTCTTGGTATCTCACTTGTTTCGAATGTGCCGGTATATGCTGGACTTATCGCGGGCGTTATTGGAGGAATCGTAATATCATTGATGAGTGATTCGAACTTAAGTGTAAGCGGACCTGCCGCCGGGCTTACTGCCATATGTGCTTCCGCCATCCATGAACTGGGTGCCATCGAAATATTTTTCTTGTCCGTTTCTATCGCCGGTATTTTGCAGTTTCTTCTTGGAGTCTTAAAGCTTGGCGGCTTTAGTCATTTCATTCCTTCTTCCGTAATAAAAGGAATGTTGACCGCAATTGGGATCATTCTAATTTCAAAACAGGTACCGGTGCTTATTGGGTATAATAAACCAGATTTCTGGACAAATGAATTGTTCAATATCATCACCTTCAATCATGCTTTTGAAAAAATGGGCGACCTGGCAAAAAATATTTCACCCGGAGCAATAATCATCACAACTTCGTCAGTTCTAATGATGTTTTTTTGGGAGCAGTTGCTCGCAAGAAGAATAAATTTTCTGCCTGTCTCTTTCGTAATTGTTGTCTTCGCTGCGGTGCTGGCGTTCTTACTGAAGACTTATTTCCCATCTGTTAGACTTTCTGATTCTCAATATGTCAATCTTCCAAAGAATATTTTTCGGCAGGTTACGCTGCCGGATTTTCATTTGTTGTTTAGCAACCAGGCAATATGGAAGAATGCAATATTGATTTGTTTCGTGGCAACTCTTGAAACTTTGTTGAGTATAGTTGCTATTGATAAACTTGATCAGTATAACAGGGTCACTTCGCAAAACCGCGAATTGATCGCCCAGGGAGCCGGAAATTTTCTAAGTGGCATATTAGGTGGAATTCCCATCACTGCAGTTATTGTAAGAAGCTCAGCGAACGCTGAGTCCGGCGCGAGGACCAGGTTATCTGCGTTTACTCACGGAGTTTGGCTATTGCTTGCGGTATTATTTGCCGCGCCGCTTGTAAACTTGATTCCTTATAGTGTTTTAGGCGTCATTCTGGTCCGCACCGGGTTTAACCTTGCAAAACCTAAAATGATTATGGCGGTGTACAGGCAGGGTAGGGAACAGCTTTTTCCTTTTGTCATAACAGTTATTGCGATACTGTTCACCGATCTTTTGATTGGGGTTTTGATCGGTATTGTGTACTCAATTTATTTTATAATTAAACATACTTATCGTGCAGGATACACGCTTACCGAAAAAAATGATGGCCATATTAAACACTATACCATCGAGCTTGCGCTGAATGTCAGCTTTCTTAATAAAAAAAGATTTTTGGAGATGCTGGACAAAATACCTGCATATTCAATGGTCGAAATTATTGGTTCAAAAAGTGTTTACATCGACAACGACGTGTTGGAAATATTTCATGATTATCGATCAAAAGCGCATGCAAAACATATTCAACTTTCATTACAAGATATTCCCGATGTGGAAACAATCGAGCTGCATTAATTGTGCTCGCGTCAATATTCGATTCGTGTAAAAATAAATCTTATCTCAATAAACGGTAGACGTCTTTATAAAGCCTTAGTTCACCATCGCTGTCTTTATCTGCTGAAATATAAACCACAAATACTGGAATAGGTTTGTCTAAACGAATGTCAATAGGAGACTGATCCTTAAAGCAGGATGCGATAAAGGAACTGTCAATTGAATTATTCGAAAGATAATTTGCTAACTCCAACGGCTTTTCCAACCGGATGCAACCGTGACTATAAAAACGATATTTTGATTTAAAAGCCAATTTGAAATTGGTATCGTGCATATAGACATCGAAGGGACTGGTCAGATTGAATTTTATAACTCCCAGTGCATTATCACAACCTGTAGACTGCCTGACCTGGTATGGGAAATTGTTTTTGTTATACGATGGCCAAGGCAATGTAGCAGGATCGAGAACTTTTCCACGTTGATCGATGATTTGCATATTCATGGATTCAACCGACTGGGGAGATTTTTTAAACTCCGGAAGCAATTCGGTGACAACAATTTTTCTAGGCACATTCCAATATGGATATAATGTGACCTGATTGCAATATGCAGCAAAACGGGGTGTTCTTGTAGAGGGTTTTCCGACAACGACTTTCATCTTCAGTTTTACTGAATCGTTTTCATAATAATCCAAAGTTGCAGAAGGAATATTCACCACAATAAAAGTTTTAAGGTCGAAGTGAAATATCCATCGCAGCAAGTTCAATGAATTTGCTAAAGCCCTGGTTGTTCCCGAATCCCCTAATTCCAAATTTTGTTTTAAAGATGACTTTAAGAAGAGGTATTCGGTTCTTTCCGGCTCGAGTTTTCTTATGAGATTAGAAAGTGATTCTGCCGATTTCGATTCAACCAGATTGCTAATGATATAGAGCAGGTCTTTTTCTTTGAACCTTGAAGAAAATTGGTCTGAGTTAATCCAACTTGCAATATTTTTTCCGCAATATAAATCTTTGCAGAACTGAATAGCCGCATCAGTAAAAATTCGATCTGCATTTGTTGCTTCCAAGGTTTCGCCTGGGAGAAAAGATCTGTTATTGTTTTCGACGATTTCTGCATAATGGTAATCTTCCTTAATCAGACCAAAACCCTTTGAACTGTCCAGTATGCTTTTTAATTCCTGCCTTAGTGAAAGCAATTGCTGGTCTGCACCGAACCAAAATAGTTTTTCCGAATTAATCTTATAAAATTGGTTAACCAGCTCCTCATTAATCATTTGCGTTTCTGACTTGGGCGTAAAAGATTCGACAAGCGTCACTTGAGAATTCTGGCCGCTACCGTTACCTATGAAAATAGCCGGAATCAACAAACTGGTTATTATTTTCTTAGCTCCTTGCATGCATAAATTCTTTCTGCTCACATCAATCGGCATCGATCAGTCCGTCGTCTACGCGTTGTTCAAAGGATTTTAGAGATTGTTGATTGAGAAATTCTCCTTCCTGGTTTTGTTTGTCTAATGTCCAACTATCAGTCAACGTCGTCTCGATCCATAAATTTCCGGATTTACGGAATACCTGGACTGACAAACCGAATGCTTCGTGAAAGTCATTCTCTATTTGCGAAACGGTTCTCTTTCCATCCATGTCAATTCTACCAGAGGCGTTGAATTTCGAAATTTCTGCAACAACTTTATTTCCACTTATCCTTCTCAATTTTGGTCCGGCCTTGTATTCCGCATCGGAATTCTCGAAAAATTCGATTTTCAAATAGGGATAAAAGGCATTGAATTCTCGTTGAACATCTTTAATCGTCGTGTCGTACTCGATTCTGAGTTGCATGATTTTTTGTATTGAATGAATTGTTTATTCTGTCTTAATATGAATTTTTGCTGCCCCGCCGAAATTCTACGCTTGGATAATGACGCGAATAGAAATCCAAATAGACATCATACGAGTCCAGCCAAAGACTTAATTCTGCCATATTCCTTAGTTGAAGCGGAATGAATTAGTAAATATTCCATCAGGTGTTGAAAGTTGATCAGGCCCGCAAAATTATTCTGCACCAATACAGGGTACAGACGTTCTTCATTTCCTGCAAGCTTTTCAATCAGGTTCTCAACTTTTAAATTGCCATCGAGATAACTGAGATTTGCTTTCATCAGCTCTTTCACCTTTACATGATATTTCATTTCTGAAATTGATTTGACAATTTGCATCCGGCTGATTGTGCCAACGGCCTTCCCATTTTCCATAACAATAAAATACCGGCTATGATTAGTCATGAGGATAGATGAGGTTTCCATAACTGTTGCATTTGCATCGATGCTGTCATAATCATGCATAAGGACATCTTTCAATTTCAGTCCGTGTGAAACTGTTTTCAATTGCAAATAATACTCTTCTGATTTGGCGGCAAGGAGAATAAAAACCCCAAGAAAAATAAGAAGCAGGTTTACAATGATAATTCCTGTAGCGATTAAACTAAAAGCAACAACTGAACTGACAATACCGGCGATACGGCTGGCTTTTAAAATGTTCATGTTAAGCCCAAGCAGAATTCTTAAAATTCGGCCGCCATCCATCGGGAATGACGGGATCAGGTTAAAAACTGCCAGCGACAGATTGATAAGTTGAAGTTGAAACCAAAAGTTACCGGGATTGACAGCACCTATATTTTCAGAATCCTTCCAATATGCGCCGTATGGATGTATAAACCTCAGCAAAAACATTGCGATCAGGAGATTCGCTGCAGGACCCGCAAGTGCAATTAGTATTTCGTGCCCGGGTTTTTTTGGTAGATAAGGAATGCTCGCAACACCCCCAATCGGCAATAGAATTACGCCATTGGCGCGAATACCAAAAAACATTGCAACGATTGCATGGCTCGCTTCATGAGCAAGTATAGAAATGACTACTGACACGAATAGTAAAATACTCCAGACCATTCCTTCCGGACTGTATCCTGATAAAAAATTAACGACGACGATCCATAAAAGAAGTAGAAGAAAAGTCCAGTGAATCGAAACCGTTATCTTCCCAATTCTTCCGACGATGAATATATTTTTCATAACGAGAATTTTTAGATCACAACAAATTTATTCGAGTCGTTGAGAAAATTCAAGGAGTATAGTCAGGTCGCCGGCTGAAGTTGGTCATACTGAAGCCTGCTATTCGTTTGTCAATATAACTTTCAATGCTTTTTCCCTGGCGGCATGTCCAAACGTGTCGTAGGCCTGGATGATTTCCGACAATTTGAAATGATGAGTGATGAGTTGTTTGGAATTGAGTTTTTTCGATTGGACAGTTTTCAAAAGCATCGGTGTCGTTACAGTGTCGACCAATCTTGTCGTTATTGTTATATTGTGTGCCCACAAGGATTCAAGATGCAGTGTGGCTGGCTTCCCATGCACGCCGATGTTTGCAATTGTTCCACCGGGTGCTACCAGCGACTGGCATAACTCAAAAGTTTCCGGGATACCAACAGCTTCAATGACGGTATCTGCTCCTTTATTGCCTGTCAGTTCTTTTAATTTTGCAACCGCGTCCGATTTTTGATTATTGATTGTTTGAGTGGCTCCGAATTTTTTTGATACCGATAACCTGTTGTCGTCCGGGTCGATCATGATAATTTCAGCAGGTGCATAAAATTGCGCCGTAAGTAGTGAAGCCAGCCCGATCGGTCCGGCCCCGACAATGGCAACGGTGTCACCTGGTTTTACATTTCCGTTCAAAACGCCACATTCGAAACCTGTTGGTAGGATATCACTGAGCATAACCAGGGCCTCCTCGTCACTTCCCACCGGAACATGATAGAGACTATTATCCGCATGCGGAATGCGCACATATTCCGCTTGTGTTCCATCGATCAAATGACCAAGGATCCATCCACCATTTTCGCAATGTGAATACATCCCGCGTTTGCAATAATCGCATTTGCCGCATGATGTAATACAGGAGATAAGTACATGATCGCCTTTCTTAAAATTCGTGACCGCGCTACCGGCTTCTTCAATTACGCCAACTCCTTCGTGCCCGAGAATTCTTCCATCAGTTACTTCGGGAACATCGCCTTTTAGAATGTGTAGATCTGTTCCGCATATGGTGGTTTTTGTGATGCGTACAATTGCATCGGTAGGTTGTTGAACAACTGGTTTTGATTTTTCTTCCCATGATTTTTTTGCAGGGCCGTGATATACTAATGCTTTCATTTTTTTTATTTTATAAGTAGCGAAAAATGCCCGAGTCATAATAATTCTGATTCGCGTCTGTGAAGGAGAACCTTATCTTTTACTATTTCACTATGGTAGGTGATTTGTGCCTTAATTGAATTGGATATGAGACAATATTTTTGAGCTTTCTCCAAAGCCGTGATTGCTTTTTCCCTGAATGTTTCGTTCGGTATAGAAATTTTTGGATAGATATTGACGGTTGTAAATTCATACTTGCCATCGACAATTTTAATTTGACCAACCGTTTGGCATTCGTAGTGTGAAATTTCGAGCTCCATCTTATCGGCAAGAACGAATAGCGTCGTCATAAAACAGGAAGCGACAGATCCTAGAAAGAGGTGTTCAGGACTCCATTCGTCGCCGGCTCCGCCAAATTGATGAGGGAGTGCTACTCTGACGGTGTCTTTTACATCATTGGCCGATAGAATTCCTCTTTTTCTTTCCAGCCAGTTTAATCGAACGTCAAAATCAAATTTCGTGTCAGGCTTTCCGCTGGTGGGTTTTGTATTGCTCATTGTAAAGGTTTTAAAGTATCGGGTACAAACTTATTTGTATTAGTAGAAATAGACCATGACTAATATCATTAGCACAAGTGATTTGACAACGAAGCATTCAAACCATGGATAGTACAGCATTTAAGAATGTGGAATTTGGATGGTCTTAGTTTGACTATTATCATAGCGGCTCCTAAGCGACGTCATATTTAGAACGCCAAATGACAAATATTTTTGGTCTATAAATCTATTGTATGGAAAATTTATTGTTAGTATTAAATGGCAACAAATTCGATTCGAACCTCGTGGATTTCGCATGTTATATTGCCAATCTCACCCGGTCAAGACTCACCGGCGTGTTTATAGAAAATATTAAAGGGGACGAGCAGCCTGCGCTAAAGCAATTATATGCGCTCCCATATGTCGAGTCAATTACTGCAAACGATTTGCCTGAAAATAAACAAAGAATAGAATCCTGTGAGGTGAATGAAAAGTTATTTGCTGAGGCTTGTATCAATCGCGGCGTAAATTATCAAATTCACACCAACCGTAAAGCTTCGGTTAAAGATGTTACACATGTAAGTCGATTCTCAGACCTAATTATTATTGATCCCAGCACATCTTTTGCGAATGAAACTGAAGGCACACCTTCCCATTTTGCAAGAGAAGTACTTGCAGGTGCTGAATGTCCCGTGGTGGTCGCACCTTATAGCTTTGACGGTATAGAAGAAATCGTTTTTCCATATGATGGAAGTAAATCCTCCGTTTTTTCCATAAAGCAATTTGCTCATATTTTCCCCGCCTTAAAAAACAAACCAACTACAGTATTACAAGTGGATCAACGCGAAAAACTGTCTGATGCGGACGCCGCGGAAATTAGAGAGTTGATGGCTACGCATTTTGGGAAATTTAAATTTGAACATTTGCGAGGACAGGCAGAAGATGAATTGTTCGGATACCTGCTCGGCAAGAAAAATGTATTTGTTGTAATGGGATCATACGGCAGGGGATATTTTTCTTCCATATTCAAAAGAAGCGCTGCCGACCTTTTGGTCAAGGCTGTCAACCTTCCGATTTTTATTGCTCACAATAAGTAAACCTGTTTTATGAAAAAGATTTTAGCAGCCATCGACGGATTGAAATTCTCTGAAAGCACCTGCAACTATGCAATCGAACTGGCAAAAAAATCAAAGGCTTACCTGGTTGGCGTGTTTCTGGATGATTACAGTTATCACAGCCCTAAAATCTATGAACTTGTGCGCAGCGACGATGAAATTTCAGAGCAGGAACTTAAGCAATATGAAAATGAGGATAAGATGAGCAGGGATATAGCTGCAGCGAATTTTAAGTCAGCCTGCGAGGAAGAAGCGATCAATTATTGCGTACATCATGATAGGAATATTGCGATTCATGAATTATTGCATGAAAGCATTTACGCTGATCTGGTAGTGATTGATGCCAAGGAGACGCTCACACACTATGAGGAAAACCTTCCGACAAGGTTTGTCAGGGAACTGCTTTCGAATGTCGAATGCCCGGTGCTGGTAGTTCCGAACGCATTTAAGCAAATAAAAAAAATCGTTTTGCTGTACGATGGTGAATCTGCATCTGTATACGCAATTAAATTGTTCTCTTATCTATTTCCCGACCTGGAGAAAATGGAAACAGAAATTATTTCTGTGAAGACAATTGATAAGGACATGCAGGGTCCGGGCAATCGGTTGATGAAAGAATTTATCAAAAGACATTTTCCAAATGCTGTATATACGACACTGAGTGGGTTGCCTGATATGGAAATAGTAAATTATTTGAAGAACAGAGGCGAGGGTGAATTAATTGTTTTAGGTGCATATCGCAGAGGAGCGGTGTCCATGTGGTTCAAGCCAAGCCTGGCAGACACACTAATACAGGAACTCAGATCGCCGGTATTTATCGCACACAATAAATAATCATTTATGAAAGGTATCATTATTTATAAAGGCAAGTATGGCGCAACACATCAGTATGCGCATTCACTCGGATCGATGTTACACATCCCGGCTATTAACTCGGATAATGTTCAGGGCAGTGACCTCGACGGATTCGATTATGTTATCCTTGGCAGCGCTGTATATATCGGTAAGTTATTGATTCGCGAATGGCTTAAAAGAAACCTCGGATTCATTCGACCCAAGAAAATATTCATCTTCACGGTTTCAGGAACTCCCCCTGATGAAAAACAGAAATTAGAAAAGATTGCAGGAGAGAATATACCGGAAGAAATCAGGAACCGCTCCGAGATTTATTTCCTTCACGGACGAATGATCAGGAAAAATCTTTCCTGGGCAGACAGACTATTACTAAAAATCGGTTCAATGTTTACGAAGGACCCAAATGAGAAAAAAGGCATGCTTGCGGATTTTGACGCGGTCAAAACCGATAATCTTGTTCCATTAATAAATGCTGTAAGTGTTTATGAATCTAAATCTGCAGCCATCACCCAAGCTCAATCCTTAGTGTAGGCAGTTTCAAATCATAATGATGCATGACCTGGCTCATTTGAGCCTGGTATGCATCATTTTATTTTAGCATAAAGGAATACGAATGAAATTTATAATTAGAAATATTCGCTTATGCTGCAGCCTTGTGCTGATCATGATTAGTATTTCTTTTGTCACTTGTAATAAGCCCGTGTTGATAAAAAAAGAGATACCGACGTATCCAGGCGAAACACTCGAGGAAAAGCATCTTCCAAAAGACACTATTTCGGCGAACGATAGCAGCATGGTTAATCTATATCTAACTTTTGATGATGGCCCTACACGAGGAAGCAGAAATGTGAATGCACTTACCATTTCCGATAGTATTAATATAAACGTCTTTGTTATTGGAAGATTTGTTTTTAAAAGCGATAGCAGTCGGGAACTTTTTGAACTGTATCGTGATAATCCTTTCATTGAAATAGGCAACCATAGTTTCACACACGCTGATGGGCATTACCATTTGTATTATAAAAACGCTGATGAAGTAAAGAATGAATTTTTGATGAACCAGGATATCCTTCAACTTGATCAAAAAATAGCGAGACTACCTGGAAGAAATTGCTGGACTGTTAATAGCAGAAGCCGGTTTGACCTGGAAGATGGAAGAGCCATATCTGACTCACTGGCTGCATATGGCTATAGAATATTTGGGTGGGATATTGAATGGACATATGACTCTACAGGAAGAGTAATTGAGTCGGCACAGGAAATTTTTGAGAGAATTATGAGAATGGCCGAAAAGAAAAATTCATTTATGCCTGGCAATATTGTCCTATTGTGCCATGATCCCATGCTTGCAAATCCGGATAATGAATCCGAGCTGAGGTCTTTGATCCGGGAAATAAAAATGACTGGTCATTTCAGATTTGAGCACCTGAGCAGGTATCCACGTTAACGATGAGCGCGCTTACTCTTCATCAATATTATCCCCGATAATATTAGCAGTATGCCGATAGATCCGAGTGCAATATGCAAACTATTGATTTCTCTCACCATTAATGTTTGTATTAGGATCCAGGCAATTAAAATTATTCCTTGGATTAGTATAAGCCTGGAATAATTTTTAATTTGTCTGAGTGTATATAGTAAAACGAAGAAATTAAACACTCCATTTGAAATAAAGAGTATTACCCCGGGTATCAGGTAACTATCGAACGGAGATCGCCTGATAAAATCCAATGATAATTTTAAACTGCTTCCATCAGGATGTGCCATAAGTTGCCAACCTCCAAAGGTGGCGGCTATTCCGTTAAACAGTAAAAGCAATAATGCAACTCCTCTAACTATAACTTTCATCGCCGTAAAAATGAGTAAAGCTAAGCATCGTAGATTTCTTTTTCAGGCGGTTCAGGAAAACGAATAATAAGATAATGCTGGCGAAAAATAGAAAACCCACTATGACAATCATTGAAAAAACTCGTTGACCTCCGCTTGATTTGATCAATATGAAAATCATATTCAGGTTCATTAGTACAAAAAATACCAATACAATTGGCGTAAGCATGATTGCAATTTTATTCTTTTTCAATAAAAAGCATGCTATGAAAATGAAGGCTGGAAGAAAAATTGACAGGTCAAGTACCTGAACCGGATTCGTTAAGAGACCTGCTGTTTCTATTGACTTTGGCGTTTTGTTTTGTATCATGGCAGGAATGATTTCTCTGAGCCAAAGGAAACAGAACAACAGCGCAACAAGAATTAGGAAGCGGCTAGTGATTTTCGTTGGAATTTTTTCATCAAACCATTCACTGACTAATGTCGCGGAAAGCGATGACATCAAAAACGCAAAAATATATACTGACAAACCAAGGATCAAGCAATAAACTAAAAAGAGTTGATTGAAGTGAACCGAAAAACAATAGATCGTAAAACTGTATATTAGAAATAAAAGGGTTCCTACGGTAATAAAAATGCCTGTTCTCTTTTTGAAAAATGAAAACGAGGAGGACGTAAGCAATACCGGTGCAATAATAATAAGATTGAACATGTCTTGTGCGATACTTTGTGATTTCCAATTTTCGGTTTCGCGAACATAAAGGTCATCAGCGAAAATTCCGAGTGACGCGGTCAAGACGACGAGGACTGCCAGCGGAAGACACAAGAAAAAAGTAGCTGCGCCCGTATCTCGTTTCATAATATTTTATTTAGATGAAATGATTTTTGTTGGCGATTTATTTTCCTTTTGTTTCCAAATAGGGTCATGGTCGTATTTTATTAGTAAAATAAAAAATGCAATTGCCATGAGTAAGGTGGCGGGAAAACCGGATCCGATGCCGAGAGGTGTAATAGAAAGGCCGAATATAATTCCGCCGATGCAGGCGAGTTTTGTCCATATTTTGCCTTGAAGCAAACCTGCAAAGATCAGGAACTGCGCGATTGCAATTGGAATGACGATTTCACGAATATGAGTTGAGAAGAATCCATTGATAAAATCTTTATAAAATGGTACAATCGTAAATCTATTATACTCGAGATATCGCGCGGGTTCGTGCAAGGCAATGTTTAAATTGGTATAACTTGCCCATAAGAATACAGCTGCTAGGCCTATCCTGGTCCACCGTGGTTTTTGCAATGCTCCCGCGATGCTAATCACTGCCAGTATATTTGAGATGGTATAGGCAATTGCATATTGTTTAAGCTCATGCATGTTTATAAGATTTTAATTTTTCTTTTTTTCATTTCGTCTTTCAGTGTGCCTGTTATCTTTCTGCACCCACAATTTTTTTGATGTTCAACATGCGAGGCAATCCGCTGATCGAGTGTTGGATTTTTTGGCATCGGGTTAGCGAGATGCCATTTTTTATTCAACTTCATATTTTATTTTTTTGGGATGAAGGCTTAGTACCTGAGTTCTTTTAAACAGGTTGGCAACTTGTATCATTGCAAGCGGAAAGGTGATCATCCACAGCGCTCCTATATAATAAAAAACCGGATAGAAAAATGCGAGAATAAGAACAGGCAAAAGCAGCCCGTTGTATAACAATCCCCTGTAAAGCCATTTGTTGTTTTTGTCTTTCAGGAAAGCAAAGGCGGCAAAAATTGTTGAAAGGCTCATAAAGAAATATCCGAGGCAGTCGATAGCCATTAAGAATGATTTTGTGTGAAATGCTAACACGTGTGTTTCATCTATTTCGTTTCTGAGCTGCTGCGGAATTACAACTGTGAGCTGCGTGAAGTATACGATCGTAGCACACACGGTATAGAGAATGGAAAACGCCATCGCGATCGCCGTCCATATTTTCACATCTTCATTAACAAGAAAATGGACGCAGATCATTGTGACCAAAAACGCCGGTGCCAGAAAAAGTGAGGGCACAAACAGCCAGAAAAGATCCTGCGGATGCGGAATCAACTTCAGTTCGCTAAGAATCTGCGGCACCGAATAGGAAATGGCAAAAAATAGAGAAAGAAGTGCAGACCACCAGCCAATCGTTCTGATTTTATTCATCCCACAAATTTTCTATAAAGTTCAGAGCAGATTAACTGCAAAAAAGTGAATATTATCAGTGACTGGTGTGATATTAATCATAGAGATTGAACACTGGCTCCAATACTTTTGATGAAATTCATTAGTAATGTTTGGAGAATTAAATCAATCGCAGATCGATGAAGTATTGCACTCGCAGGTAGTTGGCCGGATTGGATGTCATTCGGAGGATGTCACCTATATAGTTCCTATCAGTTATGCATACGATGATCATTGTGTTTACGCGCACACACTTGAAGGCATGAAGACCAAGATCATGAGAAAAAACAAAAATGTGTGTTTTGAGGTGGATACGATGCACAACATGGGAAACTGGCAATCAGTAATTGCATGGGGCACCTATGAAGAGATTACAAATGAAACAGAAAGAAATTATGCGTTGCAAATATTGCATAGGAGAATTCTGCCGGTAGTATCGAGTGTAACGGCCAAACTTTCACCCGAATGGCCATTTTCTCCGGATGATATCAACACTATCAAGGGAATTGTGTTCCGCATCAGGTTGGACAGAAAAACAGGAAGATTTGAAAATAATTCGGTTCCTTCATTTTTGGCTTGGGGATAGTGGGCTGCCAGTCCGGGTTTGGGTCAGCGCCCTTATTTCTTTCAAGTTTATCTCTACTCGGAATTGGCATTTAAAGAAGGGCTAGATTAGATATTTTTTAAAAAGTCGTTTTGCATCAACGCATATAGATTTTCTACATCATCCAAATCAAATAATGCTGTTCCCTGGTTCATGGTAGCAGCGGTACCACATACCACTCCGTACTGCAACGCTTCCCTCAGCGTTCTTTTTTCAACAAGGCTTTGCACAATTCCAGCAACCATAGAATCGCCCGCTCCGACAGTGCTCCTAACAGTGACGGGCGGCGGTTTAATTTCAAGAATGACATCTTTGTTTACCAGTACCGCACCTCCGGCACCAATGGAAACAACAACAATTTCACATTTACCCATTGCAATTATTTCCTGCGCCGCAGCGATCATGGATTTTTGAGTTAAGCCAAGGGCGACTATCAGAGATGCCAGTTCATTTAGATTTGGTTTGATCATGTACACGCCAAATTTGACTGCATGAAGTAAGCTTTCTCCGGATAAGTCAACGATGAGTTTTGCATTTTTTTCCTTAGCAATTGCGCCAATGATTTCGACAAAATTTTTGGGTATGGTGTCGGGCACGCTTCCAGAAATGACGATATACTGTATATCGGGAACAAGCTCGAGTTTTGAAATGCAGGTTAGCCACGCTGATTCGTTTATTTCCGGACCAGGCATCAAAAAGCGAAATTGTTTGTTGGTAGATTTTTCCAAAATCGTCCAACTTTCTCTCGTATTGCCATCGATTTCGATAGGAGCTATATCTACTTCCTCCTTTCTGAGCAATTCGTTCAGGAGTTGGCCGTGATAACCACTGGCGAGGTAAATTGCTGTTACATGTCCGCCTAACCTATGTATTCCTCTCGCTACATTGATCCCTCCGCCACCTGGCTCAACAATAGGAAAAGTACACCGCATTTTCTTTTCCTGTATCAGTCTCGGAACAAAGATATTTTTATCGATACATGGGCTAAACGTAATCGTTACTACAGAAGCCATAACTTTTATTGTCGCCCGAAAGTAAAAATGTGTGCAAACAATTGACATGATTCGGGTCATGCGTGATATTGATTGAACTCACCTGAAATTCTGTGTATGAACTATTCTATAAAATATTCTTTTAGCGATCTCCGCAGTAGTTGCGTACAATATAACGATGAGGCATAGCCAAAAATAAAAAGAAGCAGGCAGTGGTAGAAGACCCATAATTTTTGAAAGAGGAGTGAAGGGGATGAATATTGTAAACAACACAACGCATGTTGTCGCGATCAGTAAATATTTTCCGGGTTTGCTTTTATAAAACGCATTCGATGTGCGAACTATCAAAACAATTATTGAAGCTGATACGACCGATTCAATCAACCACCCTGTCCTGAACTGATCTGCATCTGCGTGTAAATAAAAAAATAATACACCAAATGTGAGGTAGTCAAACAGAGAGCTGATGATTCCAAACAGGATCATGAATTTTTTGATGAAACCGAGATTCATTGTACGAGGCTTAGTTACCATCGCCAGGTCAACACTATCGGTTGCAATTGTCATTTCAGGAATATCGGTGAGAAGATTAGTGAGCAAAACTTGTTTCGGTAATAAGGGTAGAAAAGATAAAAATAAAGAAGCACCGGCCATGCTGAACATATTTCCAAAGTTTGCGCTTGTGGCCATGAAAATATACTTAAGTGTGTTTGCAAAGGTTTTCCTCCCTTCCTTTACTCCGTTTATCAACACGTTCAGATCGTTTCCTAGCAACACGATATCCGCGGCCTCTTTAGCCACGTCCACCGCGCCATTTACAGAGATACCAACGTCCGCTGTATGCAAAGCAGGAGCGTCGTTGATGCCGTCGCCGATAAAACCAACGACATTACCTGCTTTTTTCAACGCCAGCAGTATGCGTTCTTTCTGATTCGGTTCAACAGCGGCAAAGACATCGACACGGCCGACTTGTTGTACGAGTGCTTCAGAGGTCATACACTTCAACTGATCACCGCTGAGTACTATTGGTTCACCCATTCCAACCTGTTTACATAAATGCTTTGCAGCAAGTACACTGTCACCCGTAATGATTTTAAGAGAAATTCCTAATTCGTTGAGCTGTGTGAGTGTTGACGCCACATCCGTTTTGGGGTTGTCAGTAAATAATAGCATTCCCAAAAAATTCATTTCATGTTCATCTGTTTTATTAATTTTCGTTTTATCATTACCGATAGATTTGTAAGCAATGCCTAATATGCGATATCCTTCCTTACTGAAATAATTATACTGTTGCGCAAGCAAGGCACTTACTTCATTTATTGGCAAAAGTTTACCATTCTCGTCTTCAACAAACGCGCATCTTGATAATATCTGATCAAATGCACCTTTGGTAATAATCTTATTTCCGGAGTCCTCGGCTACAACAATGCTCAGGCATTTTCTGATAAAGTCATAAGGAAGTTCATCAAGTTTTTGTATTCCATCGGTTGAAACTACAGCATGAGTGCAAATTGCTTCATCAATGGGATTAGTGAAACCACTTTCGAAATGAGCGTTCAGGTATGCCATCTTGAATACCTTATCCATTTCATTGCCTTTATAATTGAGAGATTTAAATAGGCTTACTTTGCCTTCGGTAAGTGTTCCCGTTTTGTCCGAGCACAATATGTTCATGCTTCCTAGATTTTCGATTGAAGCCAATCGTTTGACGATAACTTTCTCTTTTGCCATATTCGATGCTCCCTTGGCAAGATTGATACTAATAATCGCCGGCAATAGCTGTGGAGTAAGACCAACTGCAATTGCTAATGAAAACAGGAACGAATCCAAAATCGGCTTGTGCAAATAAATATTAATAGAAAAGATGATGATGACGAGTAACAGTGTTATTTCCATCAGCAGATATCCAAACTTGCGGATACCTCTTTCAAATTCTGTTTCGGGTTGCAATTGCCTAAGATGTTGAGAGATCGACCCGAATTCTGTGCGAGCGCCTGTTTGTACAACGATTGCTTTAGCAGTACCGCTGATAACACTTGTCCCCATGAAAAGTGAATTTGATCTTTCCCCTATGCGGGTCTCACCATCTAATGAGCAACATTTTTTTTCTGCCGGGAATGTTTCGCCGGTAAGAGTAGCTTCGTTTGCAAAAAGATCCCTGGATTCAAGTAACCTGCAGTCTCCCGGCACCATATCTCCTGCACACAATACAGCGATATCACCTGGCACAACCTGCGCTAATGGAACAGATACTTCCTTTCCATCCCGAATTATTTTTGAATCGACGCTTACCAACGTTAACAACTTGTTCACCGCATTTGCAGCGCCTTTTTCCTGAATATAACCAAGAACAGCACTGATAATGATGATGACGAGAATGATCAATGAATCCACTCGTTCACCCAGGTAGAACGATAAAAGAGCCGATGCAATCAATATAAGTGTAATCGGACTTTTAATCTGAGCAAGAAGTAGTCGCTCCGTGCTATTGCTTCTGGAAACAGAAAGTTTATTATAGCCAAATTCTTTCAGTCTTTTTTGTGCTTCGTAAGACGAAAGCCCTGTGATATCACTTTTGAGAGTGCCCAACAACGAATGCTCGTCACATTCAAAATACTTTTCATTCAATGTGTTCATTTGGAACGGGTGAATTTCGGAGCCTTTTTTTAATATCTTTTTCAACCGACAAGGTAAATTGCTTTTTTAGGATCTGGTAATTGTCAATCTTTAAATTTAGCTACATGAATCCCGAGTGATCATGAGAAAGCTCATCTTCTTGAATGATCATCCTCAAATGTTCGCAAAACGCTGAACCTTTCTCAATTGAAGCGTTTCATCTTTGCTACCCTTATCCGCCCATTTTTTAAGTAAGTTTGTATGTTGCATTTGCTGAAGAAACTGAGATTGGGCGCGACTGTTTTTTTCCTTCAGGTGGTAGATTGCATTTAATCGGAAATCCATGGTTAAGGACTTTTCTCAAATAGATCGTGAAAGCTATCAACTTCTTGTTGAAAGCGTAAAGGATTATGCGATATTCCTAATCGATTTAAGCGGACATGTAATTAGCTGGAATAAAGGGGCAGAACAAATAAAAGGATACACTGCGGAAGAAATAATTGGCAAACATATTTCGGCTTTTTACACTGAAGACGAAGTAAAAAAGAATCAACCCAGTGAAAACTTGCAAAAGGCAATAGACCTGGGACGATACGAGACCGACGGGTGGCGAGTGCGCAAAGATGGCTCTGTATTTTGGGCCAATGTTGTATTTACTGCCTTGAAAGACACTCGTGGAGACGTGATCGGTTTTGGAAAAGTGACCCGTGATATGACCAGAAGAAAAAAGTTTGAAGAAGAAATACAACTACTCAACACAAAACTTCAAAGCCAACTTCAAATAAGCCGGTCTGAAACAATAGACTACAAGCATGCTCTGGATGAATCATCTATTGTTGCCATCACAGATCAGAAAGGAATTATTACACATGTCAACCAGAATTTTTGTGATATCTCAAAATATTCCGAAGAAGAGTTGATTGGCCAGGATCATCGAATCATCAACTCGGCCTATCATCCGAAGGAATTCATCCGTGATCTTTGGGTGACCATTGCAAATGGTAAAATTTGGAAGGGAGAACTAAAAAACAGGGCCAAAGACGGAACAATATATTGGGTCGCAACAACAATTGTTCCTTTTCTTAATGAAAAAGGGAAGCCTTATCAGTATCTCGCAATTCGCGATGATATCACGCAACGTAAAATTGCGGAAGAAGAAATTGTCAGGATCAATAAAGATTTGGAAAAGAAGATAAGAGAAAGAACATTGGAATTAACGGAAGCACTTGAACGGGAAAAAGAACTAAGTGAAATAAAATCACGGTTTGTAACACTGGCGTCGCATGAGTTCAGGACTCCGTTAAGCGCAATTCTGTCGAGTGCCTCCCTCATAACACATTATAAAGAACGAGATCAAGACGACAAAAGGCAGAAACATATAGATCGCATAAAGGCATCAATCAGCAATCTGACTGATATCCTCGACAGATTTCTTTCCCTGGAAAAACTTGAGCATGGCAAGGTGGAAACTTCAATCACGAAATTTAATCTGTTTGAATTTATTGAAGACACAATGAGTGAAATGGACGGCATGCTTCGGAAAAAAAATCAACAAATAAACTTTTCTTTTGAAGGTGAGCGTGAAATATTCCAGGACAAGAAAATATTGCGGAATATTTTGTTGAATCTGCTTTCAAATGCGTCCAAGTATTCTATGGACGAAAAAAAAATACACTTGACGGCTAAGGTTTCGAATTCATTCATTTCAGTTACGATTCGAGACGAAGGAATTGGCATCCCCAAGGAAGCACAAAAGAATATGTTCAGTAAATTTTACCGCGCCGGGAATGTGACGCATATCCAGGGGACCGGCCTCGGCCTTAATATCGTCAAAAAATATGTAGAACTTCTCAATGGTAGTATCTCATTTAAAAGCCAGGAAGGAGCGGGGACCACTTTCGTCGTTCAATTCCCTGTTTCCACCATCTAATACTTAAAGATTCATTAAGATGTCTTGCTGTTCTTAGTCATGTTGCGTACTGACCAAGCTCATTTTTTTTTCTCAATTACCCGGATATTTTTGCCTATTCATGAAAACAATTTTAATTATTGACGACAATACAGATGTTCGGGAAAATACCGCTGAGCTGCTCGAATTAAATCACTTCCGGGTTCTTGTTGCAGGAACCGTTGACGAAGGATTTGAGTCCGCGAGAAAACACCTTCCCGATATTATTATTTGTGATATGACTATGCCTGCCCTAAGAGAAAATGATTTTCTAAAGCGATTGATGGCTGACGGACCAGTAAGCAATATTCCTTTCATATTTTTTTCTAACGGTTCGATTGATCCTGGTTTGAAGAAATCCTTTCCAAAGGAGGATCAAAAATATTTAATTCGGCCTTTCGGTGAAGAAGATTTGATGGAAGTTGTGAATAAAACTCTGTCTAACAAAACTGGTAATCCGAATATCCAACAGCGACGAGCTTAATTGAGCACCTTAGCATTGTGGATGATTTATCTCATGCTTCAATTTATCACAGGTCATTTATTTTGACAGGCATGCAGACTTACTTTTGGGTAGTTACATCTAAAAAGAATTGACATGAGCCAGACAAATTTTTATATCCGCAGAGATGATTCAGTGAGGGACCTGCAACTTCGGTTTTCCGTACAGTTTCCCTACCTGAAAATTAATTTCTTTAGAAACAGGATTGGCGAAAAAAAAATATCCGATCACAGTGCCGCTTGCAGCCCGGATTCGACTGTAAAGGACCTCAATACCGACTTGAACGACGGTGAATTTGAAGTGAACGATAATATGACTGTGTCGGAATTGGAAAATAAATTTCATGAACAGTTTGGTCTTTTTGTCCAGGTTTCGCGGAAAAGCGGAAACTTATGGATGGAGCCGACAATGACGATTGGGTGGACTATCAAGACACAAAATGAACATGGCAGGGATATTTCAGGGGAAGACGGTGAACCACTATTATTCAAAGATGTACCATTTGGATGTTAGTACAAAAGATTCTTCAACTTCTCAATATTGGTGATATATATCTTGCCCTCTTTTATTTCAATTAATTTTTCCGATTTAAAATCGCTTAATGTACGAATCAGTGATTCAGTCGCAGTCCCAACATACTGCGCAATATCTTCGCGTGAAATATCCAGTCCAAGAGATTTTGGGTTGTCTTTTTGAAATTTTTCCTGGATATCTATCAGTGCTTTTGCCACGCGCTTTCTCAGCGAACCATAGGCCAAGTTCAATAAACGATCTTCTTTTTCCTGCACATTATGCGCGATGAGTTTAATAAATTTTGCCGCGATATTCATGTCTTTAAACACCAATTCAATGAATTCCTCTTTTGGAATCATAACCACTTCTGAGGATTCCATGGCCTGCGCCGTATCGTCATATGTTTTGTTTTCAAGCAATGCAGTATAGCCGATAAAATCTCCTGGCGAAAACAGATTGGTGATATATTCTTTTCCGTCTTCGTGCAGACGGAATCCTTTGACTTTGCCGCTTTTCAAATAATATAAATATTTGGGCCTTTTTCCTTCACTGTACAACGTCGCCTTTTTTGTGAGTATGGAAGAGTCATAATTATCCATTTTCATATCAAGCAAGCCGGATTGGCGTAATTCATCAATCATTGCCGTGGCGCCTTTTTCATCCTGGCTGTATTTGGCATGAAGGATATCAAACTTCTTTAATCTGATTTCAATTGCATTTAGCAATTCGATATCGTCAAAGGGTTTGGTAAGGAAATCGTCTGCACCCATTTCCATACCCTTCCTGAAATCAGGTCTTTCAGTTTTAGCAGTAAGAAATATAAACGGAATGCTTTCGGTATCTGGATTTTTCTTGAGCAAATGTAGAACGCCGTAGCCGTCGAGTTCTGGCATCATGATATCGCAAACGATGAGATCAGGTCTTTCCCTGATTGCCGCTTCGACGCCTCTTTTCCCATTTTGCGCGGTAAAAGTTTTATAGCCGGCAAGCGTTAAAATCTCGGCAATATTCTCGCGGATATCGTCGTGATCATCGATTATAAGCAGAGAGCGCATAGGCTTTTTTTAGAAAGTTAACAAAATATCGACAGTGCAATATTATAATAGGCACCTTTATCACTATTTGATGTATATCATTCCCTCGCGTGAGATTTATCATAGTTAACAGGAAGACAAACGATTTATTTTGAATACCTCATCGTATGGATCAGTTAAAAGAAAGTCGTTTGAATGCTTTCCTTGCGGAAAGTTAGGGACTGTTATTAAGTTTTATCGCACTTAATGTGAAAACAATCATATCCTGGGATGATCCAAATCACAGTTGATCTGACCGGGCAGTTTTAATTTTAGCTTCAACAATCTGGGATAGGTATGATATACAGCATGAAAAAAATCAGTGAGCAATCATTTGTTAGCGATATCGTGAAGGAAGATTATCGCACTGCTTCAGTGTTTCGTAAATATGGCATTGAATTTTGTTGTGGCGCAAGATTATCATTAGAAATGGCATGTTCGATCAATGGACTCGATTCGGGTTTAATAAAAGATGAGCTTGAAAAAGTGGTTCGACCTATCAGCACATCGACCTCGTTGAAATTTGATAAATGGGATCTTTGCTTTTTGGCAGATTATATTATCAATGTTCACCATGAATATTTGCGATTGACCCTTCCGGACGCATTGCAAGCACTAAAAGGATTTGTTCGCACGCATCAGAAACAATATGATTTTCTCGACGAGCTGCTATCAATTTTTTCTACACTATATACTGAAATGCTTTCGCATATCGACCATGAAGAGGAAATTATATTTCCATACATAAAACAAATAACAATTGCTCACAATAATAGGCAGTCGTTTGATGGTTTGCTCGTCAGAACTCTCGGGCAACCTGTACACGAAATGATGAAGCATGAGGAGGAGTCAACAGTTAGGCTACTAACAAGAATGAGAGAATTGACAAATGATTACAACGCGCAACCTAACGCCTGTACCAACCATAAGGTTAATTTTTTAACACTCCGTGAAATCGATAATGATATCGTGCAGCATTTACATCTTGAAAACAATATTCTTTTTCCAAAAGCACTTCAGATGGAAAAAGAACTGATGCTCGAAAAGCAGTAACGTGCATGCAATTGCCGATATAGACCTGTCAAGCAAATAATATTTGCGTGTATAGAATAATGTGACAGGGAAAAAATATAGTCGGTTAAGCCACTTAGGAAAGATCCTCTTTTGATGTCAGTAGCGGCAAATTAACTGTAACAGTCGTTCCAATATTCAGTTTGCTTTCGAGACCAATATTGCCTTGCAGGAGTTCTACATATCTTTTTACAATATGTAGACCCAATCCCGTCCCTTCAATATTGACTACATTTTCTCCCCTGAAGAAACTGCTGAAAAGATGTAACTGATCTTCATTCGAAATCCCCATTCCTTTGTCACGAACACACATTCTTAATAAGCCATCTTTATTGTTTACAGTTAGCCAAATATCAGAATCATCTTTCGAAAATTTGATAGCATTGCTTAGTAAATTGATGAGTATATTTTTGACGAGCCGCTTGTCTGAAATAAATATTTCATTTCCTTCAAACAGATAGTGGATATGCTGATTTTCCTTCAGGATAGATTTCATTTCGTCTACGACTTCGTCGAAAAACTCCTTTAAATTGAATTGTGCGCTTTCGCTTTTGATCTTTCCTTCTTCCAATTTTCCCAGCGAAAGAAAATCTTCAAGCAATACATTAAGGTGCTTTACCGATTCCTTTATACGTTTGATATGCTTGTCTCTTTTCTCCTGATCATCGGACTCGGTATATTTTGAAATCAGTGCGGCAGAAGACAGTACGGTGCTTAATGGGGTTCGGAATTCATGGGATGCCATGGAAACGAACCTTGATTTAATTTCATTGAGCTCTTTCTCTTTATTCAAAGCTTCATTTAGTTCATGTTGGGATTTCTCCAATTCCTGCAAAGCTTCACGTAAAATAAGTGTTCGTTGTTCGACCTTTGTTTCGAGATTTAGATTCAATTTTTTCATTTCCTCTGTGATCTTCTCAAGCTGTAATTTTTGATCAAGCAATTCCTGTTCTGATTTTTTCCTGGATGTGATATCAACAATAAATGCAATCACATAAGCTTCATTGCCCTGGTGATAGAAACTTAAGCTGACCTCTACGGGAAATTCATTCCCCTCCTTTGTTTTTGCAAACAAATCTCTGCCATGGCCCATGGTTCTACTTGACGGATGTTTGTAAAATTCCGTTCGATGAGTCAAATGGCTTGAATGAAAACGACCGGGTATGAGCGTTTCAACTGATTTCGCAAGTAATTCTTCTTTTTCGTATCCGAATAGTGCCGAAGCCGCCGGGTTCACTAAAACAATTTTTCCGCTGCTATCAGTTAAGACAATGCCCTCCGTTGCATGCTGGAACAAAGCATTCATCTGCTGTTCGTCCGTCTCAATTGAGCGATATAATTTTTTAATATAAAGCACAGCCAACGTGGTCAAAGTTATTATCACCGCGGAAAATAGATGTTGAGTCAGAACCTGTTTGCCGGTCATATTTTCGTGAATATAAAATCCAGAAATAGTGACAAACAAAAGTCCTGTTATTCCAAAGACTATTGTGTACACGGTTCGCTTAACAAACACGGTAAGTAAAATGGCAATAATCAACCCGTAGTCAAAAAAGCTGATATCCGGATTTAAGTATTGCAAGACCGCAGTAGAAATCGTTACTATCACGCAAAACGACAGCACGTTTAACGGCTTTTCCTTAAACATCTGATGAATTTATAATCGATGAAATTAGCCGTTCGTTTTTAGTGTGTAGCTGACTAAAGTCATTATACCGGCCAACTTTAGTCATCTCCATATGGACCGGGTTTGAATATTTTCGTTTGATAAACATTTTTATGAAAACGATCATCGCGCCAACGGATTTCTCGTCCGTATCATTGAATGCAGTAAACTATGCGGCAGACCTGGCAGTGTCCATCAATGCGAAATTAATATTGCTCAATGTGGTCACGATTCCGATTGTTGTTTCAGAAATACCGGTCCCAGAGCCTGTATTTGGAGATATGATATATGACTCTGGCCAGGATCTTGGAGAACTTGCAGAAAAATTAAAGGTTCGAACAAATGGAAAAATAGAGATTTCATCGGAGATAATGATTGGAACAATCGAATACCAAATTGGAGAAATGGCAAAAAGTCAAAAACCTTTTGCTTTGGTCATGGGTTTAACGACCGGCAAGTCCGCCGAGCGATTCTTTTTTGGAAGCAAAACCCTTTCTACAATCAAGTATCTGCATTTTCCGGTGCTAATTATTCCGGAAGGGGTGAAGTTTACCGAAATTAAAAAGATTGGTTTCGCCTGCGATTTTGAGAATCTGAGCAGCACAGTTCCGTTTGATTCCCTTGATACATTCTTATCAGGTTTTAATGCGACGCTTGATATCGTTCACCTCAATAAACGGGAGGAATTTGTAAAGGCTGCTGAGGTAATAGGATCTGCACCACTGCAAAAGCGATTGGAAAAATTTCAGCCCGAGTTTCATTTTCTCAAAAATGTACATCTCGCGGAGGAATTAAAGACCTTTGTGAAACGCCGCGGCATTGATCTTTTAATTGTGGTTCCGAAAAAGCATTCCTTTTTGGAGTTTTTTGGTGAGAGACATTCGAAAGAAATAGCCTTACAAATGGACATTCCGATTTTGAGTTTGCATGCGCATGATGAATAAACAATTTGGCAATTAAGACATTGTCGGATCGGTGCGACTTATTTTCCCACTTAAAAAAATTTAATTTTGCATCAGGAAATTTTGCAGCTATTCATAATCTGATATTAGTGAGTGATTCATGAGTAACAAAATTTTATCTCCAGAAGTGTTTGTGAGTAAATAAATTAGGGGAATGTCCGACTCCCCGCACCCCCACAGTTTCCTACGCCAAAGGAAAGAAAAAAGCCTGCAAAACATTTATTTGCAGGTTTTATTTTTTTAACTCATCAATCAAATTGTTCATGAGTTCTCAAAACCTGAATGGAGTAATTTGTGGGCTGGCTTGAAAAAATTTCATGCAAAATTTTCAGCCAACAAATACAGGGTCATTTTTTCTTGTCAAATTTTCATTTTTATCGCTGGTGGCATTCACTTTGATGTCCTCGATTTTATTAAATCACATAAAAGAAAAGGAGGATACCATGAATGACATTATGAAAAAAGAAAACGGCAAACAGCCAGCTACTTTTGGAAGTGTTGTTGATCAAATCTTTCAAAATAACCTTAGTCGATTTTTTGATGATCAGTATTGGAGCTTTGAGGGATTAAACAAATTCCAGAGTCCGCTTCGGGGTCCGGTCAATATTCGGGAAACCGATAAAACGTATGAAATGGAACTATTTGCTCCCGGTTTTAACAAGCAGGATTTTAAATTAAGTCTCGAGGGTGACCAATTTATCATCTCAGTTGAAAATCCAGAACAAAATAAAAGTGAAGAAAGAAAAGATGGGTGGCTACGGGTTGAATATAAGCAACAAGGCTTTACAAGAACTTTCAATATTGATGATGCAATAGATGCAACAAAAATCGCTGCGCGATATGAAAACGGGGTTCTTTGCTTGAGTTTTCCAAAAAAGGAACATGCGCAAAAAGTTGCCCGAAACATACTTGTCGAATAATCCACCTGATCTGTTCTCGAATTCAAAACAGGCGGGATGCAAAGTCCCGCCTTATTTAGCAATGGAAACTACTTTTTATATTGTTTTAAATATAAGGACCGTCGCCGGCTTTGAAAGCTTTGCCAAATTTTTCATTGGCAATAAGAGGGATTTTGCGTACGGACTTTTCAAAGAACTCAAAGGCTCGCCCGACGACAGCGATGATTATGTTCTTCAATTAGATCTAATGGAAACAAAAGAAAATCTACCACTCAATTTGCAAATGATTGGGTGCACGCTCGACCAGCTTGCAGAAAATTGCAAGATTATCGCGAAAGAAACATTCAAATTTTTCGCGTTACAACAAACCGGACCCTTCATATGAAGCAAAGATTGACGATATTTTTCAAGCGTTATTTTTTGCCGGAGCCCCGCGAGATAAAAAAAATGATCAGTCCGATTACTGCAACAACGATTATGACCCCGGTCCACACGCCCGCTTTAAAAATACCTCCTATCGCTGCACAGGAACTGGCACTCATCATGACAACTAAAAGTGTAGATAATAAGGCTGAGTTTCTCATGAATTACAGTTTGAATTTTATATAAAAGATAGATATGTTTCGAAAGAAAAGATTGCGAGTGCCTGAATTCACTTCGCGTTGTCTTTCCTCTCTCTTGAAAAAATATATATTTCCATGCCATCATGATCTAGGGCGTAAATAATTATATCCGGTTCCCATTCGTTAAAATATGAGAACTATAATCTACACTTTGAAGAGGACGTGACCGAAGTCTTTTATATAGGCCTACTGTATTGATGATTACATCTCCGCCTACAGGTCTTATAAAGGAAATGCATTTGGTTACCTAAAATAGACATTGGGTGGTAACAAAAAAACGAATGCGCCCAGCATGATCCCTTGGCAAAGCAATTGATCTACGTAAATCAAGGACAAAATATAAATTCACTCAATAAAATGGAATTGCCTGACAGTATACTAAATTCAACCTAGAAAGACGCAGGCAAACAGAATAAAGCGAAAATGTGCAGGATGGAAAAGACAAGAACAAAAATGATACGAAGAAGAAATAATTGAACTGTCCGGCCTTGCCAGAATATATGCAGAAAGAACAGATCGTTGGATTAATTGCCAGCATTTTCACCGCTGTTTCATTATTGCCCCAACTTGTCAAGATTATAAAAGAAAAGAAAGCTGAGGGCACATCGCCACTGATGCTAATCATATTATTTACCGGCTTGGCATTTTGGGTGGCTTACGGATTTATGAAGAAAGATTGGATCATTATTTTGTCCAATACAACTTCATTTTTAATTAACCTGGTGATCTGCATACTTGCAATCAAATACAGGTCCGCAGGAAAGTAAGAATCGATAATCACGGCAAAAGAATTACTTTATATTTCGTCTCTCTCCTCGGTTGCGCTGAAGGATTTGATTCCAGCGGGCGGCATACTCACTCGTATTCTCACAACTCAAAAGAAGTTCCGATCAAAAAATTCAGACAACCTGCACGGTTACGGGTGAACGTTAAAAGTTCGATCTTTAGTCCGTGAAAAAAATATACAGGTTCTTTTGCAGCAGCATTTTGCTTTCCATTTCCCTATTCGTTTCAGGTCAATCCCCGATGCGCTTGGCCAATTTACAATGTGAATACTTAACGAATCCACTTGGCATTGATGTATCTGCGCCACGCCTGTCTTGGCAAATGGATGACGAGACACAAGGTGCTTTGCAAAGTAGTTACCAACTCATTATCGGAACGGATTCAGCCGCGGTCAGTCATAATACAGGGAATGCCTGGCAAACTTTGAAAATAAAAAGTGATGAACAGCGAACAACTTATCATGGAAAGAAACTTTTGCCTTTTACCCGGTATTACTGGAAAGTCAATGAATGGGACAAGAATAACAGACTGATCACTTCAAAAATTTCTTTTTTTGAAACGGGAATGATCGACCAACGAAACTGGAGGGGTGCATGGATCAGAGACATACGGGATATCGATCTCAAACCGGCTGCCCGGTTTCGCAAGACATTTTCATTAAACAAAAAAATCTTGAGGGCGCGGGCGTATATCGCGGCGGCAGGACTTTATGAATTATTCATCAACGGGCAACGCATCGGTGACCATCGCCTCGATCCAATGTATACGCGTTTTGACCGCAGGACATTGTATGTGACATATGACGTCACCAGCCAATTACAACAGGGCAACAATGCGATCGGTGTGTCGCTCGGCAACGGCTGGTATAATCATCAGTCGACTGCTGTCTGGTATTTTGATAAGGCGCCGTGGCGTGCAAGACCGGCATTCTGTTTGGATTTGCAAATTACCTACAGTGATCAATCGGTTGAAACAATCAGTACGGACAGGAACTGGAAAACAACACTCGGTCCAACCGATTTCAATAGTATTTACACAGGAGAACATTATGATGCACGTAAGGAAATGCCGGATTGGAACCGACCATCCTTCGTTGATAGTGCATGGTCAGATGCAATCTACGCGCCGGCTCCTTCATCACATATCGTTGCACAAAATATTCGTCCGATCCGTTTCTGCGAAGAGATACCTGCCATGAATATGCGAAAAATCAGCGACACCGTGTATGTTTTTGATCTCGGTCGCAATATCGCGGGACTCAGCCAGGTTCGCCTGAAAGGAGAGGAGGGCACCGTTGTTCGCGTAAGACATGGCGAGCGACTGTATCCAAACGGCCGTGTCGATCTCTCCAACATTGATGTGCATTACCGGCCGACAGATAATACGGATCCGTTCCAGACAGATATTTACATTTTGAAAGGCGGAGACACGGCAGAAGGTTTTATGCCGCATTTCAATTACAAGGGATTTCAGTATGTCGAAATAACAAGTGATAAACCGATAAATCTTTCGGAGGAAGCCGTTACGGGTTATTTCATGCACAGCGATGTTCCCCCAATCGGGAAAATAAATTCCTCCAACGAAATAATTAATAAGATATGGACAGCGGCCAATAATTCTTACTTATCTAACCTGTATGGTTACCCGACCGATTGCCCGCAACGCGAAAAAAACGGCTGGACCGGTGATGCGCAGATTGCGAGCGAAACCGGCCTGTATAATTTTGATGCGATCACGGTATACGAAAAATGGATGGCAGATCACCGGGATGAGCAACAACCTAACGGTGTATTGCCTTCGATCGTTCCGACAGGTGGATGGGGATACGAATGGGGCAATGGGCCCGATTGGACTTCCACGATTGCCATCATTCCATGGAACCTGTATTTATTTTACGGTGATGATAAAACCTTGTTTGATTGTTATGACAATATCAAACGATATGTGGATCATATCAACGAACTATATCCGTCAGGCCTATGTTCATGGGGACTCGGTGACTGGGTGCCGGTTAAATCAAAGGCAGATGTGCAGCTGACATCTACTTGTTACTATTATGCGGACGTAGCGATCCTGGTGAAGGCAGCAAAACTTCTTCATAAAAATGATGATTACACAGCTTACAGTTCGCTGGCAGAAAAAATAAAATTGGCGTTCAATAAAAAATATTTCAACGCGGAAAAGAATATTTATGCCAGTGGCATACAAACGGAGCTCGCTGTGCCACTCTTCTGGGGCCTCGTTCCTGAAAATCTGAAAACAAAAGTTGCAGAAAGCCTCGCAAAAAAAGTGTTGTCTGACAGCACCAAGCTGGATGTGGGTTTACTCGGCACCAAAGCCATTTTAAATTCATTGAGTGAAAACGGATACGCTGATCTTGCGTATCAGTTAGCAAGCAAAGAAAGCTATCCGTCCTGGGGATGGTGGATCGTCCATGGAGCAACAACGTTACATGAAAATTGGCCTCTCGATGCGGGAAGTGATATTTCGCTCAACCATATTATGTTTGGGGAAATTAGCGCCTGGTTCTATAAGGCACTTGGAGGAATCAAACCGGATCCTGTTCACCCCGGTTTTAAAAACGTGTTGATAGAACCGCATTTTGTACAACGGCTTGATCATTTTTACTGTGAACACGATGGCCCATATGGAAAAATAATTTCGTCATGGAAAAGAAATAATGGAGCGATTGAATATACGGTTGTAATACCGGCAAACTCTTCCGCGTCGGTTACCTTACCTGGCAAGACCATGCAATTGTTTTCGGGGAAATATGTGTTTACAATTAAGGAATAACAATAAGATCGTCTTTTGACAATTCTCAAATTAATTTCACTGTTGAAATTTTTGCGGCCGGTTTTTGATTTCCGACGGTGATATTGAAAGGATCCCGCACCAGTGATTCAGAAACTTTGTTAAATGCCATTAAAAACAAAACGAAAGTTTAAGTTGACTGTAAAAAAATGGATTGGCTCATTTTGACCCCGTCGCGAGTTGTTTTCGATACACTTACTGTTCACTTCCGAACAATAAAAAAAATGCATATTTTATTGCGCTGTTCAAAATGAAATGATTGCAACCAGGCACGGCACTTGAAAGTATAACTAACAAAAAATAAAGAATGAAAAATATGTACTTCAGGACCTCATTTTTGATAATTACTATTATCGTTTTATCCTTTACCATGACAGCAACAAAAGCTCAGCCGGGAGCTCCACCGTACAAACCTTCTTCGCCGGAGCTATATGCCGAGATACTCAGGATGGACAGCATCTGGGAGGATTCTTATAACCATTGCAAAATGGATGTACAAGAACAGATCATTTCTGAAGATCTTGAATTTTATCACGATGCGGGTGGGCTGCTTACATCCAAAACAAAACTTATTGAGGCACTCAAAAATAATATCTGCGGCAAAGTGACGCGTGAGTTATTAAAAGGAAGTATCGAAGTCTATCCAATCAAGGATTATGGCGCAGTAGAGATGGGCTACCACCGATTTCACAACATAAATGACACGGATCAAAATTCCCATTTTGCGCGTTTTGTGCATCTCTGGAAAAAGGAAAATGGAGTTTGGAAAATAACCCGAGTCATTAGTCTTCATTAGCACCTATATCACTTAGAAGAAAACTCAAGTATTTATCATGTACTAATTACGAGTCAGTATTTCACGGTGATATTTATCCCGATACTAAGCGTGTTATATGTTTTCCATTTTGCCTGACTTGTTTCACGGAAACCCGATTGTGCATCCTTAATGAGGTCCTCCATAAATCTGGGATAACGATTCACACAAAAGTAGAAAAAAAGACTTCATTTTATTTTTTATTGACCAAGATTTTATAATGCAATATGTCGCCCAGTTAACATTTCAATCGCGTTTGTTTTGCAATTTTTGCTGTATATCATGTTGATAATAGCTTATGCAAAACTCCACTCATAATCCGCAATAGGAATGCAAACCGGTATCGAGTTGAAGGGAGAACTTGTGGCCAGCCACATTTGCCAGGTGGGTTCATCCTATGCGGCCTTGTTATTATCGTAATCAAATGGTGAATGCAAAAACAATTTTTAGAATTTCAATATCATGAACAGATTACGTGCCGTCAAGAAAAAGCTTTTCTTATTTTTAGCACTTGCTGTCATTTGTGTAACCAACATTAATGCCGCGGGGAAAAATAGCATCGCCTCATCATCCATCAAAGATCCAAACAACTTGAATTGTGAAAAATCAAAAGGTAAATTCATTGATGTAAAGGGAAATGATGGAAAAGAATACAGAGTTTTTGCTTCAGGACCAATCAATGCAACAGTTGGTATTTTAGTTGTTCACGATTATTTTGGAATTACCAACTCAACCAAGGAATCGGTTGAGCGCCTTGGTGAATCAGGCTACTACGCAATCGCAATCGATTTGTATAAAGGCAAATCAGCGACAACCAACGACTCTGCAGAATCGTTGATGAAGGCTAAGGACACCGTCGAAACGGAAGCTATATTGCAGGCAGGAATTGATTTTCTGAAAAAGCCGGGAAGGCAGCTTGCTGCAATCGGATTCAGCGCAGGAGGTATCGATGCGATGAATGCAACGCTGTTGGAGCCTGAATTGTTCCATGCAACCATCATAATATATGGGGGTAACTATGACAAGATTGAAAAATCAAAACTTGCGAAATTGAAAAACCCGGTGTTAGCAATAACCGGATCACTCGATAATTGGCCATTGCAAGCCGGTTTAAATTTTCTTTCAAATGAAAAGGATAAATCATTAGAGTTTTATATTTACCCGGGAGCTGATCACGGTTATGCTCAACCGCTTTTTAATGGCGGTAAAAATTACAACGCGGAAGCAATAAGAGTAACTTGGTTGCTAGTGAGTGATTTTCTCAGCAGACACACTACAAATACACGTAAACCGTAAATTGCTATTATTGCAAGGCGACATCAAGAACGCGATTCGAATGGCAATCAGGTTAGAAATAAGCTTGGTGACGCGGTGAGAATTATTTACCTGCGGGAAGCATATTCCGGATAGCACTAATCTTCCATATATCCTTGTTGGCGACTACCAGGAAAGAACTCCACATTTTTCGAGTAGTGCCGTCTGTATTCTGTAACTCGTACCTACAATCCACAATTGCGCAGGTCGGACTGAGCATTCGCATACTCTCAATGCGGAGAGTCCTCGTACCGGGGCTGTTGGCTGAACTTTTAAGCATACCTTGAACAGCGGCGCCGATGCCTTTTCGCCATTCACCAGTTGAAACTAATTGATCAATGTCTGCAGTAAGAATAGATTTCAACAACGTGGTATCGCTTTTTTCTCTCGCGTCCGAGTACCGGTCTATTAAAGAGCTGATGGCTTTTTGCTGATGGTCATCGGGGGTGATGCCCTGGCCATAAAAAGACAATGCAAAGCCTACATTTAATATACAGAATAAGATAATTTTTTTCATGGTGATGAATTTAGGCAAATATCGATTTGTTCAGGGCTGGGTTACAAAGTCCCAAGCGCTTCATCCAAATAATTTATCAACTCATCCGCATTCTGTTTATTAAATGGCATCGGCGGTTTTATTTTCAAAACATTGTGTAAAGGCCCGTCGGTACTTAATAAATATCCCTTTGCTTTTACAAATTCAACGACCAGGTCAATCTCAGGCAACGCAGGTTCAAGTGTGTCTTTGCTTTTTACCATCTCGGCACCAATAAACAAACCATATCCGCGTACGTCGCTTATGATGGGATATTTTTTCATTAGCGTTCTCAGGCCGGTCATTAAATATTCTCCTGTGTGCTTTGCATGCTGCTGCATTTCTTCCTGCTGAATTACGTCGAGCACGGCAAGCCCTGCTGCCATGGAAACAGGATTGCCTCCATAAGTATTAAAATATTCCATACCGTTGTTAAATGCGTCTGCGATTTTTTGGGTAACGACTACTGCTGCCAGCGGGTGACCATTCCCGATAGGTTTTCCCATCACCACAATATCGGGAACCACATCCTGCAATTCAAATCCCCAGAATTTATCTCCAACTCTGCCGAAGCCTACCTGAACTTCATCGGCTATACAAATCCCTCCCGCCTCACGAACATGCTTATACGCTTCTTGCAAATAGCCGGATGGTAAAGGCATTTGTCCACCCACACCCAGCAGTGTTTCACAAATAAAAACTGCCGGAGCTTTATTTTCATCATTCAATTTTTCAATGATGCGCTTTACATCGGCAGCATATTTTCTTCCGGCATCTTTATCATTATACTTATAAGGGCCGCGATAGCTGTCAGGGTTCATCGCTTTATGTATCCATGGCATTTGGCCAAAACCACCTTTGCCGTCAAATTTGTATGGACTCATTTCCATCGCAACGGTTGATGTGCCGTGATATGCATGATCCAGCACGATGATATCTTTTTGCTGTGTATAGTGTCGCGCCATTCGCACGGCCAGGTCATTCGATTCGCTGCCGCTGTTGGTAAAATAGCAAACGCTAAGAGATGAAGGCAGTGTGGCTGTCAGCCGTTTTGCATACTCAATAATATTGTCGCTCAAATATCTAGTGTTGGTGTTTAGCGTGGCAATTTGTTTTTGCATTCGCTTTGCAACCACTGGATGGCAGTGCCCAACATGACTTGGATTATTTACACAATCAACAAACGTGTTGCCCTTGTCATCGTACAGGTATTGCAATGCGCCACGAATTATTTTTAATTTTTTCTTGTAGCTGATACTGAGATTGCGGCCAATATGTTCCCTTCTTTCTTCAAGCAAATCAGCATAGTCTTCATCATTTATGACACGTTTAAATCCACAAACCATTCTAAAATCATTTTGCGCCTTTAACGGATTGATGCGTATGAGCCTGTACAATAAATCCCAAGCTGGTTTTTCGGAAATGAAATGATGTTCGTTGTTTGTTTCAATCGCCGCGTTCCAGGCAGACTGTGTAACACTTATGCAAAGTCTTGCTGCAATCAAATAATAGAGTAGGTCGACCTCCTGTTCTTTTAGCGCGTAGGCTTCATGATAGCCTTGTACCACAAGAGCAGCTGCCTGCAGAGGGTTTTCATGATTCATCATGGCATAGGTGCAGGCGACAGCAAGGTTGTTGATTAGCGCAGTGTATACCATGTCGCTGAAATCAATAAGGCCGGCCACTTCATCTCCTTGGACTAAAATATTTGTATCATTCGCATCGTGATGCGCGTAGGCGTGTCGCAATGATGAAATTACTGGCAACACTTCCATTTCAAACTGCAGCAGGAAATATCCGGCGATCCTTCGGCGCTCATGATCTTTGATACAATGCACTTTGTTGTTGGCATCAGATGCCTTGCTGATGTCCCACAGATAATAACGACGCATTGCCGGGTGCGAAAAATTTTCCAACGACTTGTCCATCTTCCCCAAAAAATTTCCAAGGTCATAATGCAAGGCGTCGGACCGCTTGTTTACATTGCACCAAAATTCTCCTTCTAAAAAAGTGAGCAGGCGCAGATAAAACTTCCTGCCATTTTTTTCAAGAATGGTAATTAAGTCACCCGAGTTGTTTGGTATATACCTGAAAAATTTTTCAGCTACTTCACTTTTGGAAAGATGGCCGACAATTTTTACCTGCGCATCAAAGAAATCATAACTGTGCTCGTCTGTGGCCACCTTAAAAATATATTTCGTTCCGTCTTTGGTGTTGAGCAAAAAATTAAATTCGTATTCTCCCGTCAATGCTTTGGCGCTAGCGTCCAGTGAAAAATATTTTTTTGACAACAGTTCTATTTCGTTTATGCTAAAGCTCATTTTTTATTTTTGAAATCTCTATTACAAATCTATCACCTTTCCTTCGCCAGTTGATTTAAATCCTCACCTGTAACTGGTTTTAGCGTGAACCCATATTCATAATCTCCGTAAGGGAGCAAATATGCAGAATGTGTTTTTGAACCCCAGCTATTGTCGCCGCCAACTCCCATTTGCTTATAATCGATGTTCCACCAAATCAAATCATCATTAGTTATAGAGCCCCCGTGATTGTTACCAGTGCTATCACGGTTGAAATCGAGCCTGTGCATATCAAAATGCAACACTCCCGTGCTAAATGTGGGAGCACCTATTGCCATTATGCCGATGTTGTTATGATCCTGCAAACTCATCCATTGTACATCGGTGCGATATCCACTTTCCTGCGCGCGTGGATACGGAAAGAAGAGGCTGTCTGCTTTCATCCTGTAAACATCAATGGCCGCAGCGGAATTTCTGTCGCAATAATTATCAAAAGGACCGCGGCCAAACCACGAGACATTTTCATACACGGGTTGCAGTTCTACCCGCATTCCAAAGCGGGGCATTTCCGGGAAATTATTTTTACCAGCATTCATATGTACTTGAACGTTCACATTTCCACTTGCGTGAATGATATACTGTACAAAATATTTTGCATCAACACGTGGGAGATAATATGCCGCTCGAATTTCTGTTTGCCGAGAGCTTATGTTACCGACTGAAAAAGAATCAAGCCTTGCGTCATCTGCTGCGTGCTGCCAAACCACACAGCGCATTTGCTGGCTATTGCCAATATCATTGTCTGTCGCAGCACGCCAGAAATAAGGCTGCAAAGGCATTTTGATGAATTCATTATTTTGATAGGTGAAGGATTGCAGCCATCCTGTCTTTTTATTAAAAGCGACAGAAAACATTTGATTGGAGATTTTCAGTAGCTCATCTGTTTGTGTTTGTTGCAGGGCAGGATAATTAGTTGAGGTTTGCGTTGCCACTACCTTATGCCACGGCAATTCGAATTGTTCCCATGCAATGACAAAATTTTTTGGAACAAGTTCTGTGGTTTGTTTGGTTTTTGCTTCGATAGTTAAGAAATATTCCGTGTTTGGCCGGATGTCAATTTTCGGGAAATTTATTTCTATTTCTTTACTTTGATGAGGAGTCAGCTCTATATCCGGCAAGTTTGCCTGAGCAATTATTTTTCCATCTGCTTTTATAAACCAATCGAAAGAATATGCATTGAGATTGGTGAAGTCAAAATGATTTGTGATGGAAAAAGTATTCGATTGTAGTGGCATTGCTTCAAAATAAATATTCTGATAAACTTTTTTTACTTCAAATGCCTGCGGATGCGGAGTGCGGTCCGCTTGAAATAGTCCATCTGCACAAAAACTCGTGTCGCTCGTATTCCCGACGCTTCCCATGTCTCTTCCATATGCCCATATCCATCTTCCATTCTTGTCTTGTTTCTTAAACGTCTGGTCGCAAAAATCCCAAATGAAGCCTCCTTGTAGTTGGGGATATGTATACATCATGTTCCAGTCATCCTGAAAATTGCCACCACTGTTTCCCATCATGTGAGCGTACTCCGCCTGTATCAACGGGCGTTCATGCCATTCCTTTACATACTCCTGCATCACGTAAAGTGATTTGTACATCGGTGCAATGATATCCGTGTAAGGATTTTCTCTTGCTTCTTCATACTGGACCGGTCTTGAACTGTCTTTCGATTTCAGGTAATCGTGTGTGGCAATAAAATTATCGCCCCAACGGCTTTCATTGCCGAGCGACCAAATGATGATGCATGAAAAATTCTTATCACGCTCAAACATGCGTTGAGTCCTGTCAATGTACGCTGCCTTCCATTCCGGTTTATCGGTTAAAGTATTAATCGGCGTCAGGCTCATGCCATCGCACTCAATATTTACTTCATCAATCAAATACAATCCATATTTATCGCATAGCTCATACCATTCTTCGCGATTGGGATAATGACTGCAACGCATTGCATTCATATTATACTGCTTCATCGTATGAATATCATCGATCATGCTTTGCACAGTAATTACTTTTGCATTGTACATGTCATGCTCATGCCGGTTTACACCTTTTATCTTTATCGCAACACCATTCACGGTCAGCAAACCATGTTTTATTTCAATTGTCCTGAAACCAATTTTGTGTACAATGCATTCAATAATTTTCCCTTTGCTGTCAAGTTGATTGATAACGATCGTGTAGAGACCAGGATGCTCTGCGTTCCACTGGCGGACGTTGCTTATGATCGCATTGAAATGAAAATCCTTTTGTGAGTTGATCCTATCATTTTTCTGAAAAATGATTTTGTTATTATCAGCATCATCAATCAATTTTATTTCGAGAGATTGGTTCGTATTCGCAATGGATTGTGCATTGAGCGAAACAGACAAGTCGAAAACACCGTGCTGATAATTTTCATCCAGGGATGCTTTTGCGTAGAAATCATACACAGAAATTTTTGGCCTTGCGATTAAATAAATACTGCGTTCGATGCCACTAATCTTCCACATGTCTTGCCCTTCCAGGTAGGTACCATCGCAGAAACGAAACACCTGCAATGCAACTGTGTTTCTTCCCTTCCGCAAAAATCTTGTGATATCAAATTCTGCAGGTGTTTTACTGTCTTTACTCAGTCCAACATAGCTGCCATTGATCCATAAATAAAAAAAGGAATTGACTGCACCAAGATGAATAAAAATATTTTTGCCATCCCAGTTCTGAGGAACCGTAAAATTCTTTTTGTAGGAACCCACCGGGTTGTAATCAGCGGGGACATAAGGTGGGTTGGGTGGAATCGGGTATTCTACATCTGTAAAAATGAATTTATCAAAACCTTTTGCCTGCCAGTTGCCCGGCACCTCGATGTCGTTCCACGTGCGTGCTTCAAAATTGTCTTTAAAAAATTCTTTTGGTCTTTCTGATGGATTGTTTGATAGATTGAATTTCCAAATACCATCAAGTGATTTTGTAAATGCCGAACTGTCTTTTTGCAAGGCCGCACGTTCATCCGGGTAAGGAATAAAATAGGCATGCGGAGCCATTGCGTTTTGCGAAACGAGTTGCGGGTTTTCCCAGTCGTTTTGAGCAAGCGTCAAAAGAGAGATCAAAAATAGAGGCAGGGTCAAACCAAATTTTTGCTTCATATATTCAAATGGCCTACAAGATATTTATTTTTATGAATGGAGAGCAAAGCGCGGAGAGCGGAATGCAACTACGTATAGCGGTATGGGTGTTTTTCGCCTCCGTACCCGATGTTTTTAGAGTAAAATAAATCAGTGCTTTGTTATTAACTTAACACTCGAAAAAAACTAAGTATGCGCATAACCATCGCCCTTTTCATTTCTTTGTTTTTAATTATTGACGTAGAGGCTCAGCAAAAAGTCATTCAGCTCTACAATGGCGCTGCGCCGGGATCTGAAAATCTGACCTACAACGAAAAAATAACGGCAGATTCAAATCTCGTTTATAATGTTTCACATCCAACTTTAACGGTTTATTCGCCAGATCCAAATATTACTACGGGCACAGCAATCATTGTTTGTCCTGGCGGCGGATTTTATATTCATGCAATTAAGGTGGAAGGGACGCAGGTCGCCGACTACCTCACAAAAAAAGGAATTACTGTTTTTCTTCTTAAATATCGACTTGGGCAAAGTATAACGGATAGCCCCGGAAAAGAACTGGAAGCAGCAATGCAAAAAAATGATTTCGAGGAAAAAGTAAAACCACTTGTACAAAATGCCATTGCTGATGGACACGCAGCGATTCAGTACGTCAGGACACATGCGGCCGAATATAAAATTGCTCCCGATCGAATTGGAATCATTGGTTTTTCGGCGGGAGGAACAGTTACGGCGGGTTCCGCATTTAATTATACACCAGGCAATCGTCCTGATTTTGTCGCTCCGATATATGCATATATGCCAGCCTACTTGCGCGGAAACATTGCAAGTGATGCACCGCCGGTGTTCCTGGTAGCAGCTTCTGACGATCCATTAGGACTCGCTACGCACAGCGTTGAAGTCTATACCAATTGGCTCAATGCAAAACATTCTGCGGAATTGCACTTATATACAAAAGGCGGCCATGGCTTCGGCATGCAAAAACAAAATATTCCGACCGATGCATGGATCGATCGGTTTGGAGAATGGCTCGGATTTTTGGGACTGCTAAAACCAGTAGATCCAAAGGTTGCCGCCAACCTGGAAAGCCAGGAAAAATTGAAACAATACCAAGCGGATCTCCTGAAGAAAGACTGGGCCAACATTGGATTTTATGAAAAGGCAAATAGTCAAGTATCACCGCCCGCTCCTGGCGAAAAGCGCGTAGTGTTTATGGGAAATTCGATCACACAGGTTTGGCGGGGATGGGATGGTAATCCATTACTGGAAATATTAAAAGGCATGGGCGACTCGGCATTTTTTGTTGGCAGACCTTATTACAACCGCGGCATTGGTGGACAAACAACCGGCCAAATGCTGGTGCGTTTTCGTGAAGATGTAATCAATCTTAAACCTGGCGTTGTTGTCATCATGGCCGGCATCAATGATATCGCAGAAAATAATGGTCCGTCAAAACTAGAAGATGTATTTGGAAATATCGTATCGATGGCCGAATTAGCGAAAGCCTACCATATCCAGGTTGTCCTGTGTTCTGTGATGCCAGCCTACAATTTTCCCTGGCGGCCATCCATTGACCCGAAACCGAGTATAAAGACTCTCAACGAATGGATCCAGGGCTATTGTAAGAAAAATGATCTTGTTTACCTTGATTATTTTAGTGCCATGGCTGATGAGCGAAAAGGTTTGCCACAGAGTTTGTCACTTGATGGAGTGCATCCAAATCTTGCGGGATATAAAATAATGGAGCCGCTTGCAGAAAAAGCAATTGAGGAAGCGTTTAAGAAAGTGAAACGATAGAGAATGAGAGCGGAGTACGGAGAGCAATGGATTCCGAGCTCTATACTCCGCTCCCGGGTTGTCAATTATTGCTTAGTCTCCTGAATCAGGATTTACAAAATGGATCGGCATATCCCAATGATTCGTTGTCAATTCCCATCTTCTGTTTTCGTCTTTCCTAAATGCGGCCCGGTCCGGGAACAACATCTTTTCTACTTCGCTTCCATGGGTGGAAGCTTCGCGGTTCTTAAATACGACTTCAACCTGGAAATCCCATCGTGATTCCTCACTAATGTGCAGTGAAGGACAGAAAATAGAATAGGAAATAATATATCCCAGCTCTTTTTCTTTTTGCAGAATCGCAACTTGATATTTTTGAAAGATCTGCCACCACTCATCCTTAAAACCATATTTAACTCGATACACCCACTCTTCCATATAAGGTTTTTCCGGTGCGGAGGACTGGCCATTTGACGAAAAAAAACTTAAAAGGAAAAAGAACGCAAGGAGTGTTGATGATATATTTCTCATATACAAAAATTGTTAGCTGCCGAATTGCAAGTGTCTTATTTGACAATACTCATCTCAATCACCGGCACTACGTATGGAGGCTGAACCTTTGGCAACGTCAATATCAAATCTTTTCCATTTTCGGCAAATGGAATTTCAGAATCATCATGTAAAAATTGTGCATACTTAATTTTTCCCTGATAATTTGGTAAGATCAATTGTCCATCCTCCGGATAGTTGAAAAGATGTATATACAATTTTTTTGATTGCGAATTATAGGTCACACGCTCATTCATAGATTCCGGCAGATCATAAATCTCCGGGGGAAACGTAGAATGATAAATGGCGAGATTGTTTTCATGCATCCAATAAGCGAGACTATCCAATGCACGCACGGCCCGATAATCAAATTCCCCGCGAGCGGTCGGACCAACATTCAAAATCAAATTACCTCCATTCGCTGTCGAAGTCACGAGCAGATCCAATAATTCATGTTGATTCTTCCATGTGTTTTCATCTCGATAATATCCCCACGATCCGGAAAAAGTCTGACAGGTTTCCCAATATTTTCCTTTGAATGGAATTAATTCTGCAGGCTTCACTTGTTCTGGAGTTACAAAATCTCCGCCATCTGAATAGCCATCCTGGTCAAGTCCCAGTCGATTGTTAACGATGATGTCTGGTTGCAATTTTCTAACAAGCTTAATCAGATCGACAGCGCCCCAGTCCTGAGGATGTTTTCCGAATTTATCTTCTTTGTTTGAGGTCCAGTCCAACCAAAGGATATCAATCTTCCCGTAGTTGGTTAATAATTCTGTGACTTGATTTTTCATATACTGGCGATACTTCGCCATATCCTTGCCTTTGTTGACACGCGCGTAATATGCTTCTTTGTCTGCGTCGCTTGAGTTGTCGGCAGCTCTTTGCGGGTGTGCATCATCGATAGTATAATCCGGATGGTGCCAGTCAAGCAGTGAATAATAGAAACCAACCCGGATCCCTTCTGCACGAAATGCTTCCACAAATTCCTTCACCAGGTCCCTGTGGGCTTTTGTATTAGTTGCCTTATAGTCCGTGTATTTGGAATCGAATAAACAAAACCCTTCATGATGTTTGGTAGTGAGTACGGCATATTTCATACCGGCTGCCTTTGCAGCCTTCGCCCATTTCTTCGGATCGAATTCGTCAGGGTTAAACTGGTCAAAATATTTTTGGTATTGTTCATTAGTAATTCGTTCATGGTTTTTGACCCATTCGTGACGTGCGGCTAAAGAATATAAACCCCAATGAATAAACATCCCGAATCGTGCGTCGGTCCACCATTTGAGACGCTCGGCCTTTTGAGCCGGTGTTTCGTTGAAGATTTTTTTCTCTTGTGAAAAGACGAGCTGTGCGGAAAAGGAAAAAAAGAGAATTAGCGATAGTAATGATTTCATTGTGCTTGATCTTTGGAGAGGAGGAAGGTACAGAAAGTTTGGGTTCACACAAAGACACAAAGGACACGAAGAATTGCACTTTTCTTTGCGCCTTTGCGCCTTTGCGAGAGAATATTTCTCGCAAAGGCGCAAAAAAATGCATGAAGATTTATTCGTTCCTCAAACTTTTTACTGGATTCATCAAAGCGGCCTTGATTGCCTGGAAACTCGTCGTCAGAATAGTTATTGAGATCGCTGAAATGCCTGCAACAACAAATACAAACGGATTTATCATGATCCTGTAATCATATTTCTGCAGCCAATCGCGCATAAAATAAAATGCTATTGGCGAAGCGATCACACAGCTAATCAACACGAGCAACAGGAAATCCTTGGAAAGCAATAACCACACTTGTGAAACCGAGGCGCCCAATACCTTACGTATTCCGATTTCTTTTGTCCTTTGTTCTGCAGTGTACGCGGCAAGACCCAATAACCCCAGACAGGAAATGAAAATTACGAGCGCGGAAAATAGTCCAACCAATTCTCCAATCAACACTTCGAACTTGAATTTGGCGGCGTAATTATTATCCGCAAAAGTATATGTGTATGGATATGCCGGGTTGTATTTGCTAAAAATGCCTGTAAGTTTTGTAATTGCATCACGCGTTTTCATACGTGGCGATAACCTGTACATGATCACATCCTGCGGATTCGGATCGTATAAAAATATGGTTGGATCTGCTGGCGCGAAAGGAGATCCGGTTAAGGCGTTTTTCACCACACCGATAATTTTTAATTTGTAATCGATCCATGTGATCGTTTGGTTGATGGGATCATTCAATCGTAACAACTTTACTGCAGCTTCGTTAAATATCACATTGACTGTATCGGAAGGTGAATTAAAATTCCTACCTTCTTTCATTGACATTCCAACTGTTTTAAAATAATCGTCAGATACTCGTATCACACCCATATCAACCGATTCACCCGGGCGTTTGCCTGGCCATTCTTCCACGTCCCTGTGATTGCCGCCTGTGCTGATACTTGCCGATGCTGTTGTAACTGTTTCAGCGATTCCTTCATGAATCAGTTCATTCTTAATAGCAGTGTAATTAGTTCCAAGATCACTGTTCATATCCGTTATCATTAACCTGTTTATATCATATCCGGTCGGCCTGTCTTTCGCATACTGAACCTGCTGGTAAATAATAAACGTGCAAATGATCAACGCAATCGAACAACTAAATTGCAGCACGACCAAAATCTTCCTCGGCAACGCTGCCGCCTTACCAACATGAATTTTTCCTTTCAATACTTTCACCGGTTCAAAAGAAGATAAATAAAAAGCAGGTCTGCTTCCTGCAAGCAGTCCCGTGATCAATACACAACCGACAACAATCAACCAAAATATATAATTATTAAAAGGAATTTTAATTGCGGAATCAGTAAGATCATTAAAAACTGGCAGCGCCATTTGCACAAACAATACCGAGAAAATAAATGCAATAAAGGTCAACAGAATGGATTCCGTGAGAAACTGAACTATTAAATGATTTTTTCGCGAGCCAATAGTTTTTCTTATTCCAACTTCCTTTGCTCTTTTTTCGGATCTGGCGGTAGTCAGATTGATAAAATTGATACAGGCAATTACTAAAACAAGGATACCTATGATCGTGAACGTGTTTACATATTCGATAAGTCCACCAACTGCTTTTCCGTTTTTAAAATTTGTATACAGGTGCCATTGTTCCATTGGATCCAGGATGATGTTAGTGGTCATCGACATGCTATTGTCTGTCTCCGTTTTTTCAAGATCCCTTACTTTTCGCGCAACCTGCCCGAATGAAGAACCGGGTTTCAATTTTACAAACACCTGGAAGTTCGTCCATCCAAATCCTGCGGAACGTGCACGGTGCGTAAAATCATCCGATGATTCCAAATAGCTGAATGGAACCAGGTATTTAAACTGTAATGTTGAGTTCGATGGAACATCTTTCAATATTCCCGTTACCTTCAAATCATTTTTATTATCAAAACGAACGGTTTTGTTTAATGCATCTTCTTTTCCAAATAATGCTTTCGCGGTGCTTTCCGTCAGCACAATCGAGTAGGGGTTAGCTAAAACGGTGTTCGCATTTCCCTCCAATAAATCATATTGAAACATTTTGAGGAAATCACCCGCAACTTGTCCGCCAAGAATGTAAAACTTTTTTTCTTCCGCCATCAAACCATGCATAGCAAATCCATCTGTTTCGGCCACATATTGAATGTCCGGGACCTGTGTTCTTAATATCGTTGCCAACTTTAGCGAAATGCCACCGTACGTAACGGTATCTCCGTTACCAAAAAAATTGCGCTTCACCTGGTAGACTTGTTTATACCCTGGCAGGAATCTGTCGTATGAATATTGATAGTAAACCCAAAGTCCGATGATCAATGCAACGCCCATACCTGTTGCCAGACCGAGAATATTTAATAAACTGTATGTTTTGTTTTTTATAAGGCTGCGCCAAGCGGTCTTGAAATAATTTTTTAGCATAAAAGATAAAAGTATTTGCGGATAAGATATCGAGTCAGGATGTTTGGATGTGTGCCAACTGTATGCCGAATTTAAAAGCAATGGGCCACAGTGCCGTTAGCTTTGAAAATAAGGGTGACAGTCCGGTTTTGTTACATGTTATGTGCGATTTTGATACAAATAAAATAGTTTTGAATTTAGTGCTTTATCTGCGAACTCGCCAGGTTTTACCTCGAGAAACGGCGGTAACCAGATTTTTTGCGACCTGACCTCTCCGTAAGTTCGTTTCTACATACAAGTTGAAAAACCGTTTTATTATAATTATTTTATGAAAAATATTTTCTTTCTCATTGTCGCGTTGATTTTTTGCATCTCAACCATTGCGCAAAATCGCGATCGAATCAAAGTCTTACTGCTTGGCGTTTTTCATTTTGAAAATCCGGGCCTGGATGTCGCAAAATTTAAAAATGCAGATATCCTTTCTTCGCAACGGCAAAAAGAAGTGATACAAGTCGTAAAAAAATTAAAATATTTTGCGCCTGATAAGATTTTCATTGAAGCTGACCCAGCTGATCAATTAAACATTGATTCGTCGCTTACACAATACAAAAAAGGCAAATCCGCTCTCACTGCAAACGAAATTCAACAAATTGGTTTCAGGTTGGCAAAGGATCTGAATCTTTCCACGTTGCGGGGCGTGGATTATCGTGAGGCAAATTTCCCGTTTGACAGTTTAATGAAATCAATCGCTGAGGCAGGGCAAACTTCGATTCAATCGTTTATTAAGAGAACGATCGACAGCATTCAGTCTGCCTTTAACGAGCGAATTCAAAAATCTACATTAAGTGAAGTCCTGATCTGGCAAAATTCGCCAGAGTCAGATTTTGCCGGGGTTGAATTTTACTTCAGGTTATTGGCGGCTGGTAATAAGAATAATCATGTCGGCTCCTATCTCACAAGTGAATGGTGGCGTCGAAATATGGTCATTTATGAAAACGTCGTCAAAAATCTTGACGGAAAAGAAAAGAAAATTTTAATACTATTTGGATCAAGCCACGTCGCCTTGCTGAATGCAATGATGAAGTACAATAATAATTTCGAGCTGGTGGATTTAAAAAGCGTGTTGAATTAATAGAAAATATGAAATAGGTGTTTGGCGATAATCAGCACTATTATATTCTTAATTAAACTTTTTATTTTTTCAGATAGAATATCGTTTTCTATTTCTCTCTCACTGCCTTAAATTCCGAACCCACTTTCCATTTCGGCCACGTCGTTTCCGACGCTAATCTTTTTCCAATCAGGTATAGCAATTCCATATCCTGCAATCCTCCTTCAAATGTCCACGTCGAATCGTATTGATCAGACGGCGTATGATAATGATTCTTCCTGTAATCTTCGCGCCATTTCTTTCCGTAATGTTTTCCTTTTCCCGGTACATCATCTCCACCTTTTATGTCGAGAGCAGGTACGCCAACCTTTGCCAAACTAAAATGATCCGAACGAAAATAATGTCCCGCCTCGGGATCGTGTTCGGGTGTGATATACCGGTTTTGAATTTTTGCCGCGTCAGCAGCATAATCTTCCAATTCATTTTGCCCGGCGCCTGCAATAACAAGATCATTTGTCTTTTCAAATGGAAGCATTACATCCATGTTTAATTCCGCTACTGTTTTTTTGAGGGGATAAATAGGATGCTGGCCATAATATTCAGAACCGAGCAATCCTTGTTCTTCACCCGTTACGCATAAAAATATAATTGTGCGTTCTGGTTTTGGATCTTCATTCCTGAATGCACGCGCAATTTCCAATAGCGCAGCAGTTCCGCTGGCATTGTCTAATGCGCCATTATAGATCGAATCGCCTTTTGCATCTGGTTTTCCTACTCCCAAATGATCCCAATGAGCCGTGTACAAAATATACTCATCTGGTCTTTTCGTACCCGTAATTTTCCCGATCAAATTGTTCGACTTGTTATAAACCGATGTTACCTTAACCGTTGTTGACAATTTTTCTTCCAATGAAATTGCTTTGAATCCACGAGTATTGGCCTGCATTAATAAACTCGTGTCCTTTCCTGCGGCAGACAATAATTTTTTTGCCGCTTCCGCGCTTACCCAACCCGCCAATGCGCAATGATATTGCGTCGAGTTTTTATTTTCAAGAAACATATTCGATGAACCCCATGAGTTTTGTACAACTGTAAATGGATATGAAGCTGCCTCCGTGTTATGAATAATCAGGCACCCTTTCGCGCCTTGTCTCGCTGCTTCTTCAAACTTGTACGTCCACCTGCCGTAGTATGTCATTGTTCTTCCTTTAAAAAGCGTAGTATCTGATGTTCCGAACCCGGGATCATTCACCATAACCAAAACCACTTTTCCTTTTACATCGATTCCCGCATAGTCATTCCAGTTATATTCAGGAGCAACAACACCATAACCGGCAAATATCAATTCGTCATGGTTGAATGTGATGATTGAATCCGTTCTCGCGGTTTGCAGCACATAATCTTTGGTGAGTTTCAAATCGAAGTTTCCTTTTGCTGATTCTACTTTCATTGTTGGGGCTGGGTGACATGTGATATCAACCATCGGAACTTCCTGGAAATAGCTGTCGCCATTGCCAGGCTCAAGTCCCAACGACACGAAAGCATTTTTTACATAGTTCACGGTTTTCGTATCACCGGCAGAAAAAGGTTTTCTTCCCTCAAACGAGTCAGAAGCAAGCACAACGATGTGCTTGACGAGACTGTCTTTGTTAAATGTAGATGTTGAAGTTTTGCCATTATTTTCCGGCGACTGACATGCAGCGGCCAATACAATGCAAAGCGTAGCGCCAATTAGTTTATTGATCATCTTGAGCGTTTTAAGAAATCGATGCACAAATTAATATTCGGCGTTACGATAAAAAAATAGAAGGCGAAATTTCGGGAAAAATTTTTCCATACGCAATAAATCCATGACGAAGGGTCGAAATGAAACTACCAAGTTTAACTTTTATTTGACTCCACCGGCATTTGTTCGTTTGAAATTAAGTCGAATCTTGTGGTTACAACCTTCGCATGAAATTTTTTTACACCGTTTTCTTTATATTAAATTTTCTTCAGCTGCTTGGCCAAAACCATACCTTGATCTTTCACAAAAAGAAGAAAATTTTACATAGCTACTCAGCGGGAGCTTATATTGCTTTTATGGATGACAATCGGCAATGGCAGTACGGAATCATTTCGAAAGTTGGCAACGATTCTTTTTGCATACAAGCGTATTCAATTCAATACAGTCTTACATCTATTGACACGATTCATTACGAAATTGTCCCTTTTTCTATTGGTGATGTATTTGCAATGCCAAAAGAGGGCGTACAAATCGGCGATGGCATTGGCCCGAGAAACCACCAGATTATAATGGATGCAGGTCATCAACATTTTTGGTGGGTAAAAAGCGGCTGGATATTTCGCGTGGCAGCTATTGGTTACGCCGGATTAAATCTTGCGAACGCACTCATTGTCCAAAACCAACCAGTTGATTGGGTTGGATTAAGTATAGCGGCTTGCGTATTTGCATTCGGAGAATTTTTGAAATGGAATTATCATCCGTATTTGAAGATGGGAAAAAAATATTATTTGAAATCGTATTGAGAGATTGGAGTTGCTGTTATATCTATTTCACGCAAAGACGCAAAGGAAAATAAAAGGCGCAAAGAATCCTGATTGAACACGCATCTCGAAGTATAGCGATCCTTTGCGCCTTTGCGTGAAATGCGGCTTGCCGCTACTTAAGCCTCGGCCTTAAGTTCAACTTCATTCTTCATTTCAACATTCGCATTCGTTTGCGATTTCGCCATCCCTTCTTTGCGTTTTAAAATCGTTCGCACCCGATACATTAAGATCAATGTGATTGCGCTGATACAAACCATCACATACCCAATCGTATTATAATGCTCAAGCGGACTGAATTTAGTTTTTTGCACAACGATGAAACCGCCAACTGCAGCAGCAATACCACCGGCAATTTGTTGTAATGATGAGTTGATGCTCATAAAAGCTCCCCGCTCCGGCATCGCGGGAATTCCTGATACCATTGCAGATGATGGAACCATTCTTCCCATCACACCACTCATCAGGAGCACATTTAGCACAATGACGATCCAAAATGGCGTCACACCCAGGTTGGTATAAATAACCGCCATGCCACTTAGCCAAATGGTTGCAACCGCAAATATTTTGTATCGGTCAAATCTGTCACTCAACTTTCCGATCAAGGGCATCACGACAAGCGTACTTAACCCGGCAACCATGAATACGATGGGTAATTCATTTTGTGTGACTCCCAAATTATTTATCGCAAACGCGCTACCGAAAGGCATCATCATAAAACCTCCGATGGAAAGTAAAGCTGTTGCCGTAAAGCCGACACGATATTCTTTTTTTGATACGACTTTCAGAAGATGCGCAAGTGGTGACCTATCGTGTTGCATCGCGAGATGTTTGGTGATTGGTTGCATTTTCGTGGTAATGACAACTGCGATGACGGCAGCCATTACTGCCACCCATATAAACGGAGCGTGCCATCCCCAGAAATTTGCAAGAAATAACCCGATCGGTATACCAAGCACCTGGCTCGCTCCAAATCCCATTTGTAAAAAACCAATCACGCGCCCGCGTTGCTCCATTGGAAAAACATCCGTGATGATCGCCATAGAAATGGATGCGATTACGCCTCCAAAAAGTCCGGTGACAATCCTCGCCCCGATAAGCAAAGGATATGTGGTGACGATACCACAAAGAAATGTGCCGACGATAAAACCGGTGTAGAAAAACATGAGCAATTTCTTGCGATCAAATTTATCTGCAAAGCCGGCAGTAAGTAGTCCTGATATTCCCGCACTGAATGCGTATGACGACACGGCAAAGCCGAACTGCGATGGTTTTATATTTAAGGATTTCATCAGTATATCTCCCAATGGGGACATGACCATGAAGTCGAGAATAACCGTAAACTGCGTCAGCGCGAGTAATAAAATGACGATCTTTTGATAGCCAGTAAATGGAATGGTTTGTTTTTTTGGTTGCATTTTTTAATTTTTTATTCCAGCTCGGCACATTCAAAACCGAGACTTCTTATCGTGGATATAATTTGATCCGTTGTTAAATTATCCGACACGATTCTCAATACACAGTCTCTGTCGTCAAGATCTATCGTGGATCGTTCAATTTCGTCAAAATTGTCTAACACTTCAAGAACCATTTTCTTGGCACTTTTAGTCTGGATGTTAGTTTTAAAAATTAAGATATTTTGTATGTCAAGTATCATACATTCTCATTTTATGGTGTTAATGCCTTTACTGCAAGCTCGAGCGCGTCATTCAATGTTTTTTTTGACAACTTAAAAGATTTTCCGCCGATGCTTTTACCTTCTGAATGAAATCGCAGTAGCGTATATAGGGGGCCGTAAGCAACCGCCCAGAATAGTTCTGTTGAAACGGGCAATAACTCACGTCTTTTAATAGCGCCGCTGAAAAAACTTTCCATCGCTTCTTTAAAACCTTTCATGCTTTCTGTCAGGATATAATCGCCATGACTGGAATGACGAATAATTTCATATGCCGCGACCTCCCGTGGATATTTCAAAGAAAACCGGGCCCTGTTTTCCCATTGTTTCTTCAATCCTTCTTTGAATGACATCTCCGCAGAAAATCCCTTTAGTGTTTCTGTAAAAAATTGTTCTCCAATTTCAACGCCAAGTTTTTTTATAAGATCCTCTTTGTCCTTATAATATATATATAGCGTCGCAACAGAAATCCCGCAGGCCCTGGCGAGCCTGTTCATACTGAATCCTTCAAAGCCGTACTCCACTAGCATCTCCGCCGCTTTTTCCTTTACGACCCTCTCTTTATTTGTGTCCCTGATGCGCATGTATTTTTTTCGAGCAACAAATATAAGTGAATGTTCGCTTACTTATATTAACTTTTTATGAACGGATTCGATAGATTTCCGATCGGTAGGTGGTAATACAAAAACTTGTGCCATTGTGTGAACCTGGTTTCATACAATGGCACGAAGACACACGAAGAGTTAGGTCTGAGGCAAAAGTGTTTTGAATTACTTTTCCTTGTCGCCTTTCAAATTACTCAGAATCAGGGAGAGGATGGAGCCAGATGATGCAAATAAGCCGGAAATTTTTTCGTAGATCGATTCCTGCGTGAAGTAGATAAAAATTCCGACCAGGCCAAGAAAGATTAACAGTGGTATTTTGATTTTTTTCCAAAGGCTTTCGTTGGACGCAACTTTAATTCGGTCGCTGATAGCCTGATCAGTTTTTTGGTGCAGGACATATTCCTGGAAGCTGATGGTCATTGTGGTAAGGGTCAAATCTTTGAACACAAGAATTCCTTTATCGATCAGTTGCCAAAGCGTTTTTGACGTCTTATAGTTTGCAAATCCATCCACGGCAAAGTCATACAGGATGTATTTTTCATTATCCGAAAGGTCTCCCCAAATTCTGTGATAAAATGGTGTCATAACTTTCAAGGTCCGGTTAATTACGACTTCATAATATTCTGCCGGAATATTTTTTTCGAATGCATAGACTTTTTTTAAGTCCAGGGCGGATACGTCAGAACAAAACCTTTTAAACTGAACCCTATTTCTATTCTTCGTTTCTTGAATTGGATCGATTTTAGTTAGCGTTATTTTGGAGACATCGGAAGATAATTCCATAAATTCTTCTTTCTTTTTATTTTGTTGCGGTGGCCATTTTATTTCTTGTGCAGTATCTTCCTTCTGATGAAGAAACCACCTTATTAAATTCATAAAGTTGAACTCTTTTTCATCTTGGAAAAGCTTTTCTATTTGAATAGTGTTCCCGATGTAATTTTTCATTTCAATACGTGCAACACTCGATTCAAACACTTTGTCCGTCGTAGTTTTTTTTGGAATTGCCACTTCCTCCCTGATTCCGGATGCTTTAATCCCCTCCAATTTTTCTGAGACGCTGGGATCGATTCGCGGGATATATTTTTGCAGGTCTATGAGAAATACTCGATTTGCCAATGATTGAATTAAAAAATATGTTAGCACAATTGTTCCAATGATTCCTAATGCGTATAAAAGAAAGAACCGAAGTCGTGATTTCTCAATCAGAAATGTTTCGGCGAGAAACAGGTGCGCCGTATTTGGATGATCATTTGACGGTCCTTTTATGGAAAAGGATGTTTTGTCGTTTGCGTTTTGATTCAATTTGTTTCGGTACATTAAATAAGGCTGCCTGGATTGATCAGTTGTATCATAAAAGTATCCCCATGTGTGGTCGGCCGCGCATTCATCACCACCGGCAAAACTGATCTCAAGTTCGTTATCCGGGAAAAAGATGTCATGAAATCGTGAATTTCCTTCAGTAGTTAATATTTCCCGGGCTTGGGGCCGACTTTGATTCGATATCGTGTCATCATTTATTTCATAAACGCCGTTATTTAATTTCAATGCCTGTATTATTCCCGTGTCGCCGGGATCATATTTAAATTCTTTAATTCGGTCATTTATTTCCTGACTGCGCTGATCGATCGCCTTTGCAAAAGTTAGTTGATCGCTATAATAATTCGAGTCCACTTCCTGCTTAAAAAACAACCAGAAAATGGATATAGCCGGAATAATACTTACCATAAGTATCCCGGTAACAATAGCCAGAGAGTAACTCCGAGGTAATTTCTTTCGTGTAACGCTACTCTGTTCCTCAAAAGATAGGCCGTTGCGATTTCTCAGAAAAAAACAGGAAATAAAAATAATCTCAACCCAAGCGAATTGAGTTAGCATCATGAACCAACCACCTTGCGGAGAAATTCCTGACCGGTGGTTTTTGACTGCACTCAGATTGATGACAAAGAGAATAACAAGAAGGAGTCCGCGAAGTGCCAGCGATGGATTGATCATATATCGCGAAACGGTCCGGGCCATTTTATCCATCTCCTGGTAAAATGTTTCCCTTAGTTCGTAATACGCAATCGCTATGTAAAATGGGAATAGCATTGAAAGCAGCAAAATGCGTGATTCAAATTGTGGCCAATGAATTTCCATAACATACCATGCAAATAAAAATACAACCAGCATGACGATCATCATTACGATGAGGTACTTGTAATATTTTAATTTAAACACATTAGTTGAAGGATGCAGCCAATTAAAATGCATCGACTTGCTTTCCAGCAAGCGATATTTTTTCTTTGCCCGTTCATTGACAAATGCAGAAAAAATAAGCAGGCCAACTACAATCCCGGTAAGCAACGCAGCCATAAAAATGACATGCTTTTGAAAGCCCTCCGATCGTGCGAGATTACAATAGACCATTAGCTGGTAGGGAAATCCTTCCAGTGGTCTGGAAAGTAGCGCAACTTTCTTGCCTCTCACCATCATGCTTTCAAAAAAATGCTTCGCATGATACTGCACAGATTGTTTCACTGACGCAGAATCTCCCACTTCCATATAGAAATTCGAAAGCAGACCCCTGCCTTTTTTGGAATCGTATTGGATGTCTCCGTTTTCGGTAATGATGCTGAAATCGTAGCCCGGTGGTAACAGGGTGTTGTACAATGAATGCATCTGTGAACTGATTCCGATCACATAAAATTTTGTATCAAGTGCTTTCCGGTTTTTACTGTATACTACAGTATCAGGCCACAGGTTTGAACATTTTTTTACGACATTACCAACATAGGCGCCATCGAGCTTGGCTAAAGTTGGCTGAATGGTAAATTTTTCATGAATATCTTTCACGTTAAGTTCGCGATCTTGTTTCAAATCGATGAAATATTGCCTGTCACGCGCATTGATAAAAGGTGAAAAATTATATTTCTTCCTAAATGCCCACCTTCCCTGCCAGTTCCCTTCCTTATCGAGCAGGAAGAATTGATCCATATATGGATAAACTCTCGGCTTTAATAAAAAATCAGTTTGTTTTACTTTAGCACTATCAAGCTGAAAAGTCTTTGAATAATGTTCTTTCATAACACCTTCCAACGCCGCGGTACCATAATGGGATTTGAGTATCCATTCAAGTGAGTCCAACTGGAGCAGCATGCTGTCGATTTCATTTTTCATGGCTAGCTCCATTTTCAAGGAGAGTTTTGTCAGGTTTCTCCTATTGTGAATCGGCTGATCCTGGTCAAGTAAAATTTTTGTGAAAAGGAAAAAGCCTACAAAGGCAGCGATAAAAAATGATCCAATGATCAATCGTATATCAATGTCCGTCAAACGCTCATTCTTGTTCAATAAATAAATTTTGAGAATCGGGAGATGAATTAATAAGAGTAGCGCTAATACGCTAATGATTGAAATAAACGAAAACGGAGTTTCCTGGTATTTGGCAGTGTAATGTGATTGGCTGATAAAGCCCGCAAGAATCAGTGTTTGTGTACCAATCGGAACCGGGTCAATGAAAAGTTTATAAGGATTTCCCTCGATACTAATGTCTTTGACGCTTTGCAAACTAAAGCCGTCCCTTTTTTTGGTCAGACTGTCATTCACAATGGTGTAATCAATCGCATAGTTTCCGGAATGATAGATAATTTCACCGGTGTCTTTTTTACCAAGAATTACAACATAGCCGTCGAAGATATCCTGATACGTTGATATGATTGGAATAAATACGCTGTCGAAATTTTTCTTGGCAATATAACTATGACCATTCGCATGAAATGGGTAATTCAATTGCCAGGCACCATACGTTGAATCATACTGCAACGAAGTCGGTCTTACAGTGACAGTCGAATCCTTCAAACGTCTGCGATCATTATTGGAGTCGGATTCCTGACTTAGTAAAAAATAATTTTTTAACGAAGGGATATCAAATCTTTTTTGATCTTTAAGATTGAAATTCTGCAATGAGTAAGCAAAGCTTTTGTTGCGGGTATTAAAGGCGTATTCGATTTGCTTCAATTCAAGGAATGCGTTTCGATGAAACTCAGTTTTTCGCGCGGGGACATACTTGAAAAAATAAAATGAAAATGCAAGCGCAAGGACAACAAAGAGAAAAATCACGCCCCCCAGTTTTCGTAACCATATGCCGGCTTTGGATGACAAGAGCGGTTGTTTTTTTTGGTGTTTTGAATTAAATGCGGAGACGTTTTCGCAGGAGTGAATAGCGGTTAGCAGATATCCTGCTGCAAAATTAGTCGTAATTATTGCGAAGAAGTAAACAAAATTATTTTGGCTACAGGATAATATGTATATGAAGGACCTCTTGACGGGCGAGAATAGTTTCTTTTTCCCTATGTGCCTATGCTTCTATGTGGTGAAAAAAAAATCACCACA
>Ga0163162_10000119_pt1 | contig 69465 bp, 52 predicted proteins | sample S55metaG_FD_115310 | JGI IMG/M metagenome (GOLD analysis project Ga0163162, IMG submission 115310) | Switchgrass rhizosphere microbial communities from Kellogg Biological Station, Michigan, USA - S5-5 metaG | ecosystem: Host-associated > Plants > Roots > Rhizosphere > Soil | place: USA...
CCTATATCTTAGCGATAAACAACCTGTTTTCAATATTTTGCAGCTATATACTCGCCGCAAACCAAAGAAAACAGGAATCTTACCGCCAGGATACCAAAGAACAGTTTCCATAAAAATCCTAGTAAACGTCCCTCTGATATCGCTTCTGCTTCTTCATGGTCGCCAAATATTCGGCAGCATGCTCAAGCGTTCCGTTCGATCCTCTGGCTATCGCATCCAGCAACGCCAGTTCAACGTCCTTGGCCATGCGCGTCGCATCGCCGCATACATAGAAGTAAGCTCCACGCTCCAGCCAGTCGTAGACCTCTTTCGCATTCTCCTGGATACGGTCCTGTACATAAACCTTATTGTGCTGGTCGCGGGAAAACGCAGTGTGCAGGTGCGTCAGGACGCCATCCTTAACCATGCCCTGAAGCTGCTCCTGATAGAGGAAGTCCATCTTCTCCCGCTGCTCGCCGAAGAACAGCCAGTTCTGGCCCTTTGCACCATCAGCCTTCCGCTCCTCAAGAAAGGCGCGGAAGGGAGCGATTCCTGTTCCCGGCCCGATCATGATCACTGGGGCATTCGAGTCCTCTGGCAGCCGAAAATTTGCATTCGAGTGCAGGAAGATCGGCATCGTCGCGCCTTCGCCGGCGCGGTCGCCGATGTGGCCGCTCGCCACGCCCTGGCGATTGCGACCGTGTGAATCGTAGCGGATCACGCGAACCGTCGTATGAACGCTGTCCGAATGCACCTTCTGGCTCGACGAGATCGAGTACATCCGCGGCGTCAGCCGCTGCAGTACATTGAACAACTGCTGCGGGTCGGTGATCACACCAGGAAAATCCGCTGCCAGGTCGACAAACTCGCGACCCCAGCAGTACTCCTCCGCCCGCGCGCGGTTGTCCGGCCCGGTAAGTACCTGCAGGCCCTCGACGTTCGGCGCTAACTTGGCATACTGCCCTACACTGCCGCGAGCCAGCTTGCCGATTCCGAGGCGTGTCCGCAGGGCCTCTTCCAGAGAGATCTCGACCTTGTAGTGGTCCAGTACGCGTTCATCGCCCTTATACCCAAGCGCCTTCAGCGCATCCTGAACTGCCTCCGGACGGTTCTCCGGGATAATGCCCACGGCGTCGCCGGGCGTATACGTCATGCCAGCTTCAAGGGCCAGTTCGACGTGACGGGTCTCTTTCTCGGAGCCCTCCGCCGTCAACAGATAGTTGACGTTAACGTGCGACGGATACGGGCTATTGCGGGTGTACTTCTGGGCGTGTCCCGCCCCTGATTTGGCTTCCTGTTCCAGAACTTCGCTCATCTCTCTATGGTAAAACGCGGGAACACAAATTGCATGCTTTCACGCCTTCAAATCCGAGGAATCCGCCGAATCCCGATCGAGCGCCCCGGCACAAATCGCTCGTTATACGCCATTTGCATCAGCTGTCTGGGTAGTACGGAAATGGCCGATGTCTAAACGAACTCCTCGAACCGCTCGGCGATCAGCCTTACAATCTCGTCCGCGGAGCGAGACCAAAGCGCTTCATTAAAGATTTCTACCTCGATTGGCCCCGCATATCCTGCTCGATCCGCAGCCTCTCGTAGGCGGCGAATCTCGATGATTCCATCGCCCATCACGCCACGGCCCATCAGGATGTCGGGGGTTGGCACAATCCAGTCCGAGACATGAAATGCGTAGATCCTCTCGCCCGCTTTTGCGATCTCCGAGTACACCTGCGGGTCCCACCATATGTGATAGACATCGACCACAAGCCCTACAAGCGCAGTATCGAATTGTGATGCAATCTGGCGGGCATGATTCATCGTTACGACAACGCTTCGATCGGCTGCGAACATCGGATGCAGCGGCTCGACGCCCAGCCTTACTCCGCTCTTCTGCGCATGGTCCGCGATCGCCGCAATACCGTCGACCACCATCTGGCGTGCCCCGTCGATGTCGCGGTCCGGAGCAGGACCATTCACCAGCACCAGCAAGTCCGTCCCAAGCGCAGACGCCTCATCGATCGCCCGCAGGTTGTCTTGAATCCGCTTGTTGCGTTCTTCCGCAGTCGCTGCTGGAAACATTCCTCCGCGACAAAGGCTCGACACGCGCAATCCTGCTGTGCGAATCAGTTGTGCTGCTTCTACCGGATTCTCGCTTACAGAGTGACGCCATGGGCCTATCCACTCGACCCCGTTCTTTACGCATGCATCCACTACCTCGCGCAGCGTCGCTTTCCCCGCGGTCATCTGGTTGAAGCTCAGTCGCAACCGCTCCGCCATTAGGCCTCCACCCCGGCGAGGTCGAGCACCAGCCGCATGCGCTTTACTGCAAGTACCGGATCGGCAAGTAGCCGCGCTTTATCTGCCAGAACAAACAACTCGGCCAGATGCGGAATGGAGCGTGCGCTTTCTTGCCCGCCCAACATATGAAAGTGCTTCTGGTGACCGTTCAAATACGCAAGAAAGACCAGGCCCGTCTTGTAGAAATATGTTGGCGCTTGAAAAATATGTCGCGACAGAGGCACAGTGGGCGCCAGCAACTCTTCGAATTTGGTCATATCGCCTGCATCCAAAGACCGCAGAGCCATAGCGGCGGCAGGAGCAATCCCGTCAAAGATGCCAAGCAGAGCATCGCTGTGTCCTTGCTCGTCGCCGGCAATTAGTTCCGCGTAATCGAAGTCATCGCCCGTGTACATCCGCACGCCCGTTGGCAGAAGCCTCCTCATCCTGATCTCCTGCTGCTTGTCGAGCAGCGAGATCTTAATTCCATCCACCTTGTCGCGATTATCTCGAATCACTCCAAGACATGTCGTCATGGCTTCGTCAACGTTCGCTCCGCCCCAATATCCCTTCAGTTGCGGATCGAACGCCTCACCCAACCAATGCAAAATTGCTGGCTGTCGAAGGCCACTCAGCAAGCGGTTGTAAACTCGCGAATAGTCCTCAGGGCCCTTCGCGCAACGAACCAGCGCTCGGCTCGCCATAAGAATGACCCGCCCACCAGCCGCTTCGATCGTTTCGCATTGCTCCTCGTATGCGGCGATCACATCCTCGATGGACGGGGTATTCCCTGCTTCCATCTGATCAGTATTTGCGCCGCAGGCTATGGCTCCGCCACGCTCTGCAGCCGAGACACGAATCAGATCTCGAGCCATCGTCCAGCTCAATCCCATGCCACGTTGCGCGGTATCCATCGCCTCGGCAACACCGAAGCCCAACGACCACAGGTGCCGCCGGAAGGCCATGGTTGCCTCAATGTCCAATACCTGCGGCTTCAGCGGATCGATGACAACATGAGCAGCCGCATAAGCGACGCGTGATGCGGCGGGAGGCCCGGGGACCAGAGGAAGCGGCCCTGCTTCGTTGAGCGTATAGACGGACAGACCATCAGTCAGAGGGAGTCGAATCTGCATTCCGTGATTGTTCCTTAGAGGGTTACAAAAATACTATTTCCTTATCATCGCGAAAGAGCGTCCGACATCAATAAGTCTTCCGCAAGCAGCTGCCAAACGCTGTAGAGGCTCATCCAGCAGGATTCAGCGCAGGGAGCGATGAAGAACGGCTTCCAAGGGATGATAATGAACGACAGGAAATGGTGGCAATTTTGATTGCGAAATCAGCCGGGTGGATCTCAAAACATAACCTAGCAATCGTTGCACTTCTTGCCTCTCTGATAGCGCCGCTTGCTGCGGAGGGCCCACGCATCGTTGGCCCCGGGGGCGGGGGGGCAATGTTTCACGTTACCATCAGCCCGCACGACTCCAACGAAGTACTCCTCTCATGTGACATGACGGGGGCGTACATCAGTCATGACGGCGGACATCATTGGCGCATGTTCAACCTTCGCGGGGGAGTGCACTTCTTTGCGTTCGACCCTACTCAACCTCACACACTTTACGCTGGAACCGATGTTCTTTGGCGCAGCACTGACGATGGCAAAACATGGAATCTCTTATGGCCGCGCCCCTTGAGCGTGCGCGCCATTCAACTGGACTCCGACCATGCCGATGAGACTGTCATCGCAAGCCCTAATCCTATCGGTCAGATCATGGCCCTCACCATCGACCCTTCCGATTCGCGGATTCTGTACGCGGCCGCTGTGAAAGAGGGTCAGCCAGCATTAGTTCAATCGCGAGATGGGGGAATAACATGGCAACGCCTCGCTCCCTTGCGTGAGCCCGCCCTTCACATCTGGATCGATCCTGCTTCTCCTCGAACCTCTCGAGATATATATGTCGCTGACACCCAGACAATTCATGTCCGTACCCACGGAACATGGGAGAAGCGCACCGCTCCAGCCGGCACTACCTTCTCTGACGTCTCTGCAGGCTTCAGTGGTTCCGGCCAGCCGACGTTCTACGCTGCTTCGCAGCCCGGCCAGTCGCAAGCTGGCCCGTTTGTCTCCACCGATGGCGGTCGTAGTTGGTTCAGTGTTCCCCTGCCCGGCAATGAAGGGCGGATTCGAGCGGTGGCAACCAGTCTTCAACATCCCGAAATTGCATATGCTTCTTACTCGCATCTCCAACTCGACGGCAAGACATTCCAGGGTGTCGCGCGTACCTCCGACGCTGGGAGGCACTGGACTCTCGATTGGCGTTCCACCTCCAGTAATGAATCTGCAAATGTTCGGGATGCCTGGATCGCCGCTGAGCTAGGCCCGGGATGGGCCGAGGAACCGCTGAGCCTTACCGTCGACGACCGCAATCCCGATCTCGCCTACGCAACCGACCTCGGCCGCACGCTCGCAACGACTGACGGCAGCAAAACATGGACAGCCCGTTACTCATCGCCCTCCTCAGGCGACCATGAGCGCGGCGCAACCTGGTCAAGCACCGGCCTCGATGTCACTACGACGTATGGCTATCTCTTTGACCCATTCGATCCGCGGCGTCGCTTCATCCTCACGACGGACGTAGGACTGTTCCGCAGCGAGGACGCGGGGCGCTCGTGGGTTCGCTCGGTCAATGGCAGTCCTGAAGCTTGGCGCAATACGACCTATTCTGTTGCGTTTGACCCAGCCATCCCGGGTAAGATGTGGGCCGCAATGAGCGAGGTTCACGATCTTCCGAGACCGAAGATGTGGCGTCATAAGCCGACCTCGACTTACATGGGGGGCATCTGTGTGAGCGATGATGGTGGTCGTTCATGGAAATCTTCAAGCGATCGACTGCCTCCCACGGCTCCCACTCATATCCTTGTCGACCCAGCAAGTCCTCCGGGGCATCGCACTCTCTGGATTGCCACGATGGGGCACGGCATCTACCGTTCTATCGACGACGGACAGAATTGGTCGCCTGCGAACCACGGCATTGCCGGCCTTGAGCCACTGGGCTGGCGGCTGGCTCGTGCTGCTGATGGCACGCTGTACGCTCTCATCGCAAGACGCAGCGAAGACGGCCGTATCGGCAACACTGGGGATGGCGCTCTTTATCGTTCCACTGACCGCGCGGACTCTTGGACTCCTGTACCCCTTCCCCACGAGGCCAACGGTCCAAATGGTCTTGCGATTGATCCAGATAATCCGCGGCGGCTCTATTTGGCCTTGTGGGCCAGAGCGACTCCTGAACCGATATCACCTCACGTGGGCGAACAGCTTACACTTCGTAAGCCAACCATCCTGAATGGCACGGGAGGAGGGATTGCGCTCTCGACAGATGGAGGTCGTACGTGGAGATGGGTGCTTGAGCGCGACCAACATATCTACGACGTAACCGTAGATCCGCGGGACCACAACACTCTTTACGCTACAGGCTTTGAATCTTCTGCCTGGATATCGCGTGACCGCGGTGAACATTGGGTACGAATTCCGGCCTATAACTTCAAGTGGGGCCATCGCGTCGAGCCCGACCCAGAAGATCCAGGCAAGGTTTATATCAATACCTTCGGAGGAGGAGTTTGGCACGTCTCGCTCACCGGAGACGAAGCTCATGACATCGCGACCCCACAGCTTTCACCAGCACGGTAATACCGCTCAACAAAAAAATTGCCCTTCCTCCCTGGATCAGAGAAGAAGGGCTTGAAATGTGGAACACGTTTTCCGTGTTGCCCCTTAGAACGTCAGCTTCAATGCAAGCTGAATCTGACGTTCGACCGAGACCGTGGATGTGATCTGACCGAAGTTGCTGGATGAGGTGCTGTTGCTCGGCGGTGCGAGGCTGGTAGTGTTCAGCACATTGAAGAAGTCAGCGCGGAATGCCAACTGCTTTTCTCCCGTGATGGTGAACGCCTTGCTCAGTGCGGCATCGAGGTTCTGGTAGCTCGGAGCGCGCTCTGAACCAACCTTCGCCGTTCCGAACCCGGTTGACGACTCTTCACCGTACGCACAGACACCGTTATTGGCATCGGAAGCGCATGGGGTTGCCGAGGGATCCGTTCCAAACCAGTGATCGACGCTGCGCCCCACAACCTTCAGAGGGCGATAGTGATTGCCTCTATCGCCGCGCTGGTTGACCAGCCAATAGCTGGCAGAGCTCACCGTTACCGGCATGCCCGAATGCAGGCTTGCAATCGCGCCTACCTTCCAGCCGCCAAGCGCCAGATCGGCAAAGCGATTAATGTTTGAGCCGAACTGCTTTCCACGGCCAAATGGCAGATCGTAGTACCCGGAGAAAGAGAAGATTTGCTTCGTATCAAAGAACGCTGGACCGTAGTCTCCCCCGCCGTTGTACGAATCCTGCCAGTAGGCGCCCTGCGAAGCAGCTGCTCCCCCACCTGCGCCGTAGTAGCCGAGGTTGTTGGTCAGCGACTTGCTCCAGGTGTAGTTCGTGAGGAACTCGAGCCCACGGCTCAGACGTCGACGGCCGGTGATCTGCAGAGCGTTGTAGTTCATCATCGAGTTGGATTCGGTCAGGCTCACCTGTGTAACGAGGGAGAGTCCCGGGAGCGACGAAACCGGCCGTGCACAGGTCGGACACTTCTGCTGATTGCCCTCGCGAGGATCAACCAGATGGTTGCCACTCTGGCCGAGGTAAGCAACGATCAGTGAAGTATTCGCGTTGAGTTCTGTTTCGGTGGTGAGGTTGTACTGCTGGATCAAAGCAGGCTTCAGGTTCGGATCCCAGGCGCGTACGTTGCCCGAGAATACTGAAGGGTCTGCAGGAAGCGGAAATCCGTTTTGCACGTTGAAATACGATCCGCCTGCCGCATGCGTCCCGGAAGCGTCGGTGAAGAACGGAGGATTTAGAGGCAAACGGAGGTTTGCTCCTGTTCCCTCAAGGAAGTTCGTAATGCCATAGCCACCGCGCACGACGAACTTACCGGCGAAGCGCTCTGGCGTGTAGGCAAAACCGACGCGAGGCATGAAGCCGCCCCAGAAGTTGTTATAGAGTGCGCGGCTGTTGCCGTTCTTCCCTGCGTAGAGGATCTGGCCGGTGGTGAGATTGATGTTGGTCTGCTTATTGTTGACCTCATACAGAGGCTGGTCCCACTCCCAGCGCATACCGAGATTCAGGGTAAGGTTCTGGCTTACCTTCCAGTCATCCTGGAAGAAGAGAGCGTCGCGCCACTGACGTTGGCCCCACTCGTCAAGATAGGAGCCCTGTCCGTAGGAGAACGCCTGATTGGTGAGGAAGTCACCCCAAGCGTCGCCTGTGGCCTCTCCCGTGTAGCTGAAGAAACCGCGAGCTCCATCATTGCCCGAGTAGTTGCGATTGGCCTGATAGCGAATCGCTTGTCCGCCAAACTTCAGCGTATGGCGGCCAAGCTGCCAGCTGACGTTGTCTCCATAAACAAACGCGTTCACAATGCTGTCTGACTGCACACCATTGCCTCCGCCAGAGCCACCGCCAATCGAGTCGACACCGGAGTTTGAAGCATCCAGCGTCGAGATACCTGGGGCTACCTGGTTGCCCGGAATTCCCAGCTTCTGGTTGCCAGTCAGGCCCAGCATACCCGCTACATCGGCAGCCTCGTTGGTGTAACGGGTGCGGCCAAAGCCGGCACGAGCTTCGTTCACGATGTTGTTCGCAAAAACGTGGGTCCAGTTCATTACGAACCCGGTGTAAGGATCGGAGTTGTTTGCAGGAGTGTCAGTCGGCAGAGAGACTCGAGTGTAGCCACTGCCCTCACGGCCAATCGAGAAACGACCCGAAACGCTGTCACGTGCTGTCAGCTTTGCGTCGACCTTCACATCGCCCTGGTCGTTATGCACACCCTGCGCGCTGACTCCGCGGTAATTCCCAACGATACCGTTTGGGTTCGTGCTGGGAGCATTCGGCATGGGATAGAGTTCCGGATGCGCGAAGAGATACTGCGCAGCGGAGTTGGTGATCGACACTGTCCTTCCAAGTCCGGGAACGAACCCCTGTCGCATGGCCGCAGTGGCAACGGAGCGAACTTCGGTTGTGCTGGCGTGCTGACGCGCACCCTGATAGTCCACGAAGAAGAAGAGGCGATCACGAAAGACCGGGCCACCTAGGGTACCGCCGAAGATGCTGCGGTTCAGGGCTGGGACCGGTCCAATCGCCGCCGGATCAGACGTATGTTTGTTCACCCAGCTGTTGGCGTTGAGGTTCGTGTTCTCAAGGAACCAAAAAGCATTGCCGTGGAACTGGTTGGTGCCGCTCTTGGTCACCATGACGACCTGGCCGCCGTTCGCATTGCCATACTCAGCGGTTGCATTGCCGGTGATGATGTGGAGCTCACCGATCGCGTCGACATTTGGGCTGTAACCGATGTAGTTGTCGATGGACTCGTTGATGTCCGCACCGTCAAGCGTGTAGTTGTTGGACTGCTCACGGTTGCCGTTGACGAAGAATCCGCCGTTGTAGCCGCTGCGGCCGACCATGTTATGCGCGTTCGGGTCAGGAGCGACCGCTCCGGCAACCAGCGTGGTCAGGTTGGAGAAATTGCGTGCCTGCAATGGAAGTTCCGTCGCCTGGGTCGCTGTAATCGCGTCGCCAGTTGTCGGGTTCTCTGTGTTGATAATGGGGGACGCAGTAGTTACGACCACGTTTTCGTTGAGCGATCCGACATTGAGCTTGGCATCAATCCTTGCCTCCTGGCTTACTTCGAGCGCAAATGGCCCTCCCGTCGAGGAGCTGAAACCCTGGGCTGAAATGTTGAGTTTGTAGTGACCGATCTGCAGGAAGCGGATCGTGTAAACACCGTCAGAATTCGTCGTTGTAGGCGTCTGAACACCTGTATCGATGTTAGTCGCTACTATCTTGGCGCTGCTTACCGCAGCCCCACTTGCATCGGTTACTGTTCCTGTAATTGATCCCGTAATCGTCTGCGCCAGCGCGATGGAACAGCTGACGAAAAACAGAAAGATAACGCGCATCCCGTTGCGTGTTCTCATGAAACCTCCTGAAATGTGCTGCAAAGCCTTTTGAACTCGGAAGGGTGCAACAAATCCGGCTAAATCTGTGCCGGCTAGGCCGAACTTGACTATCACTCGAGCCTTTATTGAAGTTGCCTTACTGTATAGACAACTGGACTTTAAAGGCAAGGCAAAATTAAACGTCTCGTCACAAACATTCAAAAGACCCCGTTTTACTCGGAGAAATGAGCCCATCTGTACCCAAAACGATCGGGGTACAACATTACCCTTGTTAGAAATTTGATAAAGTGGTTTGACCAGTAAACTTGTATGTACAGCTATACTTAGCCCTGTGGCTACCGCTGAGCTTGTCGATATATGACCGCGTCGGGCACGAATTCGCAGGTTACCTCGTGGGGAATTTGAACTGGGTACAGTGGGCAAATCCCTGCGTTGCCCTCAGCGACTGAGTTCGTGCTGAACTTTCTCGGCTCAAACCCGTTTTCCTGCGGATCTGAGACCCGCCCCAGAATCTTTTTTCAAAGATGTATAGACAAGCAACAGGTAATGCGATTAGAAACGGTGCGAGATGGTGAGGTCGACAAGAAGACCGACCAGTTACCTTGAAAGCTGACCCATTTCATAAATCACTTGCATAGTTTGGCGGGCGGACAGACATTCGGGAATAGGTCCGCGTAGCTTAGGAGTCAGGATAAAGTGCAGAAAGCTCAAATTCGTGCTGCCTCGGCGGTTCACACGCTTGATAAAAATGGTTTCATCCCGCTTTATTACCAGATCCAGCGCGCATTGATGGAAAAGATTCACTCAGGCCAACTCTCGGAGGGTGACCTTCTCGCCTCCGAAGAAGAGTTGGCACGGGTCTATCAGGTCAGCCGGATGACGGCGAGACAGGCGTTGCATGGGTTGAAGTCGCGCGGCTACGCGCTTAGTCAAAAAGGTCGCGGCACCTTTGTGACCAAGCCAAAGCTCGAAAAAAACATCATGCATCTTCGTGGCTTTACTGAGGACATGAAACAGCGCGGAATGGTTCCTAGCTCTCAGCTATTAGAGCAGACAGTGGTTAAAGCTTCTGAAGAGATTGCAGAATCTTTAAAGATTGAGCCTGACACGGCTGTGATGAAACTGCGGCGCCTTCGTTTGGCCGATGGAACCCCCATGGCGCTCGAAGAATCGTATATCCCGTTAAGGTCATTCCCTGGCCTTGAACGAATCAACTTCGCAAAGCAATCTCTGTACTACATTCTCCGTGAAAATTATGGTGTCCGCGTCGCCTGGGCTGATGAGGTAATCGAAGCGTTGCCAGCAACACGCGAGGAATCGGAACTCCTTACCATCCCGAAAAAGGCCAGCGTCTTGTCCATATCGCGCATTATCATCACCACCGAACAGACTCCCATTGAAGTGGCCTGCTCGCGATACCGTGGCGATCGCTATCGTGCCCTGATTCGCGTCCCAACCACGCCTATCGAATAGCGAAAGCTTTGTTCGTCAAGTCCTCGTCGCGGCCACAAACCGAGCCGTGATCGTCTGCGGGCGAGTGATTGCAGAACCAACCAGGGCTGAATACGCCCCCATATCCAGGGCTCGGCGAACATCGCCGGGCTCATTGATGTGCCCTTCTGCAATCACAGGAATTTGAAGTTGTCTGATGAGTGCCTGGAGTAACGGCCATGAAAAACTGCGAATCCCCGCCGTCTCGGCCGTGTATCCATACAACGTCGTAGCCACTGCGTCTGCCCCGACCTCCTGCGCTGCAATTCCATCCTCCAGGCTGGCTATATCTGCCAGAACTGGTCGGTTCAGTTCTGTATGTACCTTCCGGATAAGATCCGGCCACGGCTCAGCTTCGGACAGTCGGCGATGCGTGCAATCGAGGGCAATGATGTCCGCTCCTGCTTCGCTCACCGCCACCGCTCCGTCGAACGTGGGCGTGATGTACACCTCGCCATTTCTATCTTTCGCTTTAACCATTCCGATAATCGGAAGGTCCGTAATCGCGCGAAATGCCCGGACGCATTCTCTACCTTCAGCCCGCAGGCCACCGGCGCCGCCGCGAAGCACCGAGGTGGCCATCCTCGCGACTGTGTCTACATGGTCCATTGGATCGCCGGGATCCGCCTGACACGAGACAATGAGCTTCCCTCTCAGGGACGTGAATAACATGTTCGCTGAAGCAACAACGGAACTCTGGATCAAAGAACTCTCCCGGTGCCGATCACTCGCGGCTGATTTGCGGAATTCGATCGGCACAGGACTATCTATGCCTGAAGCTTCAGTTGAGCGCAAGTGGCTGCGTTAGGAATGTAGATGCATCGGCCAGCCAAGATACTTCTCTCCCGCTTCCTTCACGGCCTCGGCCACATGGGAGAAGTTTGCCGCAACGTGATGTTCAAAGCCGTTTTCACAGATGTATCGCAAAAGACGCTGCATGTTTGGGATCTGCACAACACCTGCGCCTCCGAATGTCTTCAACGCATCGTCCGTAAAGTCCCCCTGCCCAACGTAGCCGCGTATCGTGCCGCTGAACTCGTCCGTAGAGAACCTCGCAAAGCTCATCGGACCTGCCTTTACTCGACCGTCGAGCGTGCCAAAGGTGTTTTCCTTCCCCACGGTTCCAGCAATGATCTGCTGGAAATCCATCTTTACCCCTTCACGGAAGAAATGCTTCGGCAGGTTCGAGCAATGGAAGCATACCGCCTTGTCTGGATCGCCACCGTAATTGTTGTTCCAGTCCAGCAACGCTGAAGGAGTCTCGCTGGCAAGCGTCAGGGCATACATCGACAGCGTTCCCATCGTGTCGACCTCGCAGGCGCTTGGCAACAGCTTCTCGCTCATCATGCTCATCACGGTACAGGGCACAACACCGAAGAATTCCTCCATTGACGTCCAGCACTGTACCGATGTCACGTCCAGCGCGTTGGACTGCATCCATCCATCAATCACCACGCCAAGCTTTGCCATCTTCGTCAACGCCGCTTCAGGCGTATCGTTTATAGGCAAGTAGCTCTTGATAGCATTCAACTTCTCCTGGACAGTGCCATCATCATCTGCCAATCGGCGGATGCGGCCAAAGACCTCGCTCAGGTCTAACGTATCCACAGTGATGCCGCTCTTCTCCAACAGCTTTTCCGAATAGCGCACCGTATTAAACGCTGCCGGGCGTGCTCCAATAGCGCCGATTCGCAGGTTCCGAAAGCCGCGAATAATGCGGCAGGTAGCTGCAAATGTTTCGAGGTCGCGCGCAAACTCCTCGGAGTCCAGTGCCTCAGTGTGTAGCGTCGTCAACGTAAAGGGAATGCCATACTGGCGCAGGTTATTGCAAATCGACATCTTTCCGCAAAAACTGTCACGTCGAAAGGCAATGCTCATCTTGCCAGCATCATCAGGTGTTGCCTGGATCAGGATTGGCACTTGCAGATTCGCTAAGCGGATCGCATCCGCGATACCCCGCTCCTCGCCAAAGTTCGGCAGCGTCACGATGATGCCATCAATCTCTTTGCCGTGCTTTTGAAATAACTCCGCACACGTTAGTGCTTCTTTATACGTCTCCACAGCGCCATATGCGGTCTCATCTGCTGAAGTCACTACCGCCTTGTATCCCCGCTTCTCGAGGGTCGCGATTATCTCCGTCCGCCCCGACGCAGCCAGATGGCTCGGAAAAAATCCGCGGTTGCCAACGATCACGCCAAAGGTCATCTGCCTACCCATACTTCCTCCCGGCCGATTGCATCGACCCCCTTCAATTTCAGTCTTTTCCCGGTCTAAACCGGATTACGTAAAACAATCCAAATGCCAGCAAAATCAAGCCCCACCACAGAGTAGGGTGAAGCTCATGCAATGTTGTCGGAGCCTCATGGCCCATCGCCTCGTAAATTCCATATGGGACCAGGATCAGCCCATATAACAGCGGCAGAATTCCGACAAGGAACCATATTGAAAGCCGTTCGCCACGCCCTGTTCCTTCAGCCATCACAACGCTCCTACCAGAAGATCATGTTCAACACGAGAAAGAGTACGAACACAACGACAGCCCAGAAGATGGGCTTCTGCCATAAGGAGTTAGCGCCATCATCTGGAATCTCAGTTGCTCCATAGACCAACCCCGCTAGCTTCGCGTCTGGGATTGGCTTTGTCATCAGACTGACGGTCAGCGTTACACCAACGCAGATGATGAAACTCCACAACGCGCGATACAGATTCTCGGCCATAGGCTTGGCATCAGCCGACAGGGCAATGTACCGCAGTGCTTCACCATCCGTCTTCACCCATGCCCACATGCCGATTGAGGCTGCAGTACCCGTCAGTAGCCCCCAGAATCCTCCCGGGCCCGTTGCACGCTTCCATAGCATTCCAAGAACGACAGTTCCAAACAGAGGCGCAATGAAGAAGCTGAACAAGGCCTGCACATAGTCCATGATGCTCGCCGCATGTGCCACCAGGTAAGCTGTTCCTACCGAGGCCAGCATTCCTACAATCGTTGACCACCGCCCCATCGAGACGTAGTGGCTGTCAGGCGCATTCTTCTTCATGTAAGCGCCATACAGGTCGTAAGTCCATACAGTAGAAAACGCGCTGACATTTCCAGCCATGCCGCTCATGAATCCCGCCACCAGCGCAGTGATTCCCAGGCCCAGCAGTCCTGGGCCGCAGTAGCGAATCAACATCAGCGGAAGGACCTCGTTGTAGCTATGCTGACCTGTCGCGGCTGCAACATCCTCGCCTACAAGGTGCATGATGCTGCCATCTGCATTGCGTAGCACGGTAAGAGCAAGCAGACCTGGAACGATCACGATCAGAGGAACTGCCATCTTGAACATCGCACCGATGACCGGCGCCATCTTAGCCGCGCGAAGGTTATTCGCGGACAACACGCGCTGCACCACAAGGAAGTCCGTCGTCCAATATCCGAAGCTAATCACAAAGCCGAGACCAAAGACGATGCCGGTCCAATGCACGCCCATTGGATTGTCACGGAAGCTACCGAGGGTCGACCACAGATGTGTGTAGTCGTTTGAGCCAACGTTCGCAGCGATCTGTGCCTTCAGATTTGTCCAACCACCTGCTTCGATCAACCCAAGAATCGGGATCAGGGCGGCTCCGGCCCAGATCAACACAAACTGCAGCACCTCGTTGATGATGGCTGAGCGTAACCCTCCCAGCATTACGTAAATCGCTACAGTCACAGCTCCAACCCAGATCGAAAAGCTGATGTTCCACCCCAGCACCACCTTCATGACCAGGGCCATCGAGTACATGTTCACGCCGCTCATCAGGATCGTCATCAGAGCGAAAGAGACCGCGCTCAACCCGCGCGCGCCTTCACCAAACCGCAGTTGCAGATACCCCGGCACCGAGTGCGTCTTTGAGATGTAATAAAACGGCATCATCACGATGCCAAGGAACAGCATCGCGGGGATTGCTCCGATCCAGTACCAGTGTGTTGCGAGAATTCCATACTGGTAAGCGGCTCCCGCCCATCCCATCAGTTCGAGCGATCCCAGGTTGGCCGATACAAAACTCAATCCTGCAATCCACGCCGTCATCTCACGGCCAGCAAGAAAGAACTCTTCACTTGTCTTCGTCGCCCCCTTCACATAGAAGCCGATGAAGAGAACAAGAGCAAAGTAAAGGACCAGGACCGCAATATCGATCGGAGCCAACGCTGTAAGCTGGCGCGTGAAAACAGCCAGAAGCAATGTGGAGGGTGGCATCAAGAGCAAACCTTCTGAGTGAAAGGATATTTAATTAGTCGTCGCGAAATAATATTAAGCCCTATAAGTGACTGTCAATCTTTATTGAAGATAGTACTGGTCAAGCAACAGGCGGTAGTTCTCGCGCGCCTTCTGGTAAAACTCCCGCATTTCTGGACGTGGATTCTCGCTGCTGCTCTCAATAATTCGCACACAACGTTCGGCGATCTCAACATAGCTCAGTGCCTTTCCCTTCGCATGGCCATGCGCATACATCGCCTGCATAGCGGCTCCCAGACAACCGGCCTCTTCTTCGGCAGGAACTTGGATCTTCGCCCCCGTCGCATCTGCCAGCAGCCTTCGCCACTCCCGTGAGCGAGCGCCGCCTCCAATGGCAAGGATCGTCTCAGCACGTTCTCCTGCAAGGATGAGGTCCAATCCGTTCAGAATTCCAAAACTAACCCCTTCCACCACGGCTCGAATCAGGTTCGAGTTCGTGAAGTTGTTCGTCGATACTCCAAGAATCGATCCACGCGCTCGCGGCAGATCCGGAGTTCGCTCACCATTCAAGAACGGTATAAACGCCAGCCCGTCTCCACCCGGCTGCGTCGATACGAGTGCCGCTTCGATCTCCTCAACCGTCTTGTCCAGTACGTTCAAGGTTTGAGTAACCACATTGGTCGCATTCATCGTACATACCAGGGGAAGCCACCCTCCGGTGGAAGAACAAAAGGAAGCAACTGATCCAGTAGCATCCGATACAGGCTCACGACGAAAGGAATACACCGTCGAAGACGTCCCGAGACTCAGTGTTACAACACCTTCTCTTACGTTGCCCGTCCCGATAGCCCCCATCATGTTGTCACCACCACCAGCCGCGACGAAGCAATCCGACGAAAGTCCCAGCTCCGCAGAGATCTCTTCGCGCAGGAGTCCCACGACCTCCTCGGGAGCAATCAATTCAGGGAGAGCGTCGTATAGCTGTCCGCTGCCGTCGTCGATTAGATCGAGTACCTGTTTTGCCCACTGCCTTGTTCGCACATCGAAGTATGCGGTCCCCGAGGCATCTCCGTACTCTGCACAAAGTCTTCCCGTAAGCCAGAAGTTCAGATATTCGTGCGGCAGCAGGATATGCCGGATTCTTGCAAAGTTCTCCGGCTCGCGTTCCTTGAGCCAGAGAAGCTTGGATACCGTATAACCCGTCAGCGGCACAATTCCCATGCGCTCGAGGCATCCGGCAGGGCCACCCAGCCTCCGAACCAATTCTTCATTCTGTGGGGCCGTCTCTGTGTCGTTCCATAACTTTGCCGGACGGATTACTTGCTTTTGCTCGTCTAGCACCACCAATCCGTGCTGCTGACCCGAAACCCCCAGAGCAAGCACCTGCGCCTTCGGACCATGAGCAATTGCCTGCCTGACAGCTTCTCGCAGGGCCTGTACCCACCACTGCGGCTCCTGCTCCCGCGCGCCGCTCTCTTGTGCGATCAACGCATGAGGAGCATAGCCACGCCCAAGAGCCCGCCCGTCCGCGTCTACGAGCAAAGCCTTGGTACCCTGTGTCCCACAATCAATGCCGAGATACATCGCTACTCCGCCGACCCTATGTTAAGAGGCTCGTTTCATTATTATTTATTACACACGAAATAAATCGCGGGCAACAAAGACGAGGGCTATGTGCCTCGCTTCTTCCTCGGCGCTCGAATCGCCTTCGGAGAATGCGTGGAACGATGATACCGGGAGTGCCTCTGCAATAGAATTGCAGCGCCGCCACTGAGTCGCGCAAGGAATCCATCTCCTGCGGTGGCCAGACGGGGCGGTGGCCCTGCCAACATCATTCCTTCCATCTCTTTCTGCACGATAGGACCGAACTTAGTCCAACACGAAGTTATTTCGCCTGTAATAAGAATCAGCTCCGGGGAAAGTGCTGCCGTGATCATCCTCAGGCCGCGCCCCAAGGCAGCAGCCTGGGTTGCCACCGCCCTTTCACCGGCAGGATCCCCCTCCTCGGCCAGCCGCAGCAGCTCTTCGATACCGCCAATGCGCGACTTCGGCGCGAGCCTCTGGTACGTCTGAAGCGCCGCGCGCGATGACGCCAGCATCTCCCAGCACCCGTTCTGGCCGCACCCGCACACAGGCCCTGTCGGATCCATTGAAATGTGCCCGAACTCGCCTGCAAGCCCGTTGAAGCCTGAGTGAAGTTGGCCTCCGGCCAGGATCGCAGTTCCCAGTCCTTCTGAGACGGCAACCAGAACCGCATCCCTCACTCCCTCCAGCCTTCCATACCAAAGCTCCGAGAGCAGGCAGGCATTCGCATCATTGTCTATCTCGACCTGCAGGTCCAGTTCCTTCTCAAGAGCTGCCTTGATATCGAAGTCGCGCCACTTTAGATTCGGCGCCAGCAGCAATCGCTGCGTCGCACTGTCCACACGGCCGGGGACGCTGACCCCAATTCCCTCAAATGTTTTGTCTCCATGGCGCACCCGCAGGGCACGCATGCACTCGACGATTTTGGACATCGACGCTTTGGGATCGGCAACCGTCACCACCGTTTCATGCGATAAGAAGCGCCCGCTCAAGTCCACCACGGCAACAATCGCCTGATCGGGCCGCACATCCAACGCCAACGTCACAAGATCATCGTTAACAGAGAGCATGGTCGAGGGCCGGCCCCGCGCGCCGCGCACGACTGCCCCTTCCCTCACCCAGCCCTCGTCAATTAATTCTTCGACGATTGCCGAAATTGTGCTCGGCTGAAGACCTGAAAGCCGCGACAGATCCACGCGCGAAACAGGCTGACGGAACCGCACAAACTCCAGAACGATGTCACGATTGATATCGCGAGCCAACTCGCTCGACGCCAACTGTGCTGACGACAGGTCGATCCGTCGCACACCGTACATTCGTTCCGAGTTCTTTTCTGTCGATTTACTGCGGGTAGCCAGTTTCTTGCCCATTTTTGAAACCATACTACGGCATCCCCGCCCCTCGTGGGTCGCGACCAAGCGACCCAACGAGGGTCAGCAGTGCTTAGAAGGCAGCCTTTTGTGTGTAGGCAGGCTCGGCGAGCAGCCTTTCAACAAGAGTCGTGACCTCGTGCTCGAGCTGCTGATTAGCCGGCGGATTAGCTGGACCAGCGAATCCGGCATGAATCTCGCGAACTCGCCCGTCTCTTCCCAGGATGAAGGAGGTAGGCCAGCAGTTGAGATGGTCGGCCTGCGTGATCTTTTCGTTGAGCTCATCCGGGGTCCCAGCTACGAGGACGGGATAGGTGATGCCGTAACGCTGGATGAAGGCGCGGAGGCGTACTGGATCCTTCAGTTGGTCCTCCTCTTCAAAGCTGAGGTCTACAATCTCGAGGCCCTTGCCATGGAACTTTTTGTAGAGGCTCTGAAGGAAGGGCGCCTCATCGTGGCAGTTCGGGCACCAGGAACCACCAATGGCGATGATAACGACCTTGTCACGGAACTCGGGATCGGTGTTCGCGACCTGTTTGCCTGACAAGTCCGGAAAGCTGAAGGTGAAGGGTGCAGACGGGTCCTTGACGCGGGTCTGCTGGGTAGATTCCGTCGGAGCAGCGAGGTTCTGCTTGCGAGCTTCGGTAGGACGGCGAGCAACCAGATCGCGAGCCTGCGCCTTCTGAGAATCCGGCGCTATAAGGTTGGATACAAGCAAAGTTCCATCCGCCTGCGGAGTCAGGGAGTAGAGCGCAGCGCCAGCGGCAGTGAAGTGGCTAACGGTGTATTGATGTCCGTCCCAGGCGCCGTACAAGGAGCCTGTATCCCCGTCAATGCGCTGAATGACCGCATGAATCGTGGCTGCCTGCTTTGTCGGTTCCACGCGGAGCTGCCACGCAGACTCACCCTTGGAACTGGAGACGGCAATCTCCCAGTCGCCGTGAATGTCTGGCCCGACCGTAGAGGTGGGTACGAAATTCAGCGCGCGATGGAGAGTGACGGGAAGGCGCGGGGCTGCCTTCGGCGAAGTGGAAGTAAGGCCAAAGGTCCCGGAAAGCTGGTCGCCGGACAATGTGGCCTCCAGAGTGCGAGCAAAGTAGTTGAACGCGACCGTAAGCTTGCCATCTTGAAGAATCACTGATGAAGCGGCGGTTTGCTCCGGGCCATTGAGCAGGTTTGCCTTTAGCGCAGAGGATGGTCCAGAGATCTGCAGGCGAATGGGGACCTGCTGGCCACGGACAGTAGCCGCACCTTCCCAGGTGCCGTCAATTGACGAAGAGGAGGCCAGGGCAAGGGCCGACGAGGCGAACAGGACGAATGCAGCGAATGGCTTCCCAGCAAATGCTTTCATGGAAGGAGCTCGATTCTTTCAGGTTGTAATTTCGGGGTGTTTGCAGGGCAGGCGCTTAGAAGACTAAAGCGCGCAACATGCCTCTGTGCAGGCCAGCGCGAAGCGGCAACAACAGAGGATGTAATGCGTGTGCATATCTCTAGGGTAAGGAGATAGCAGGGATACGTCAAGCGCCGGCGGGAATCCAATGCCCTCGAAAGTTGTATGCATAGAACTGCTGAGTTGTATGGATGCCTTACAGGCTACGTATCAGAATACAAACACTATGGAGGAAGGGAACCGTTCAGAGATTGTCCTGAGCCAGCACGTGAATCACGGTTTCTACGCCGCACTCCTGATCGGCAGAATCGTGAGGCTCGGGAAAGTCTCCGACGCTGGGCCAAAGAGCAAGCGGTGCCCTTCCTACCATAGCCCTGCGTAACCTCCCCCACCCCTAAATAAATAGCCGCCTTCGGGCGGCTATCCTTTCTTTGGCAGATCCACACACCCGGCTATTTGCCGAAGTCCTGGGTGTCGTTAGGCTTTTGAACCGGAAGGTAGGGCTCCACAGCGAGAAGATTATTGAGGGTGCTGCGCTCCTCATCGGAGAACTGGCTACGGAAGCGATCTGAACTCATGAGAGCCTGACGTTGAGGCTCAGGCATCTCTCGTAGATCGCGGAAGGCACGACCTACAAGACGTCGGCGATCCTGAGGCAAGCTGCTGAACTGCTGCATGGCCCCGCGGAATTGTTGGCGCTGCGGTGCGCTGAGGTGCGCGATCGCCTCATTCCGCTCGAGCAGCCGACGGCGCTGCTCTGATGGCATGTTATTCAGTTGCGTAAGCCGATCGAGCATTCTCTGCTGGGTCTCGGCCGGAAGATCTCGGAAACCTGGCTCCTTTTCGAGGGCCTTCTGCTGCTGCGGGAGTGGAAGATTGCTATGACGATCCATCCACTGGGCGAGGTGTTCCCCTTGGTTTGGCCCAATGTGTCCCATCGTGCCGGGAGTTCGCGGACTGATATGCGGACCACTTCCCCGCTGCCCCCCTGGCTGCGCTATGGCCGGGCTCACAAAAGCTGCGAATAATGATGCAGCGAGCACTGGCGTAAGCAAGCGACGTATTTTAGTGGCCAGAGGCATAGTTTCCAGATTTTCACGGGGAGAATGGCACCGGTCCGGTTCCACCTTAATTTTACTGCGCTACGAGTCCTTTACGCGAGAGATTTTTTGTGCCTCCAATTAGCTCAATGGCATCTCGGAACCATCGTCCCCGGGCGTGTCATCCTGCAGGAGTTGGTCCATCGTCTGAAGCGCCTGGTCGTTCTTGTCGAGCACCTGAAGGTCGGTCACGGCGGCCGAGGCTTCGTGCCTGCCGGAGTGGACGAACGTACCTCCGCCAATCAACAGAATCAGAGCGAGCGCCCCAGCGAGGGCAGGCCGGAACTGACGGCCGGTGTTGAATAGCAACCGGGAACGCAGGCGCTCAAACCAGCCGGCCGGAGCCTTGACCTGTTCCTCACGGAGCAGGACAGCCATCCTCTGGTCAAAATAGGGCGAAATCTCTGGCGCGCTCCAGGCATCAAGCAAAGCCATCGTGGCCTGAAGCGATTCGAGTTCGCGGCGGCAATCAGCGCAGGATTCTACATGCGCCCTTGCCGGGCCATTCGAGGGAGCTGTCGGATCGAGCAGGAGATCCGGAAGAACGGATTGGCAGTCGTGGCAGATCATGGTGACTCTCTCCATTTCCTTTCGTTACGACGTTTCGCATAAAGCTACGGAAGCGTCGAGGTCCCGGAGGGACTAAATGAATGTCTTCAGCTTTTCGCGCAGTGTCTGGTAAGCGCGAAAAAGCAGGGATTTCGTGGCGGACTCGCTAAGTTTCAGCACATCGCCAATCTGTTTGTAGTCCATACCTTCATACTTGTGCATCAGCACAGCCATGCGCTGCCGTTCCGGTAACGCGAGGACATGCTGGCGAATGGCGCTGAGACGCTCGCGGCGGAGCATATCGGCCTCAGCCCCAGGGGTGGTGTCGGCAACATCTGGCGTAGTTCCCGTCTCCGAGTCAATTTCGTCCAGATAGACGGTGGACGCGGTGCGCTCGTGGCGAGTGTCGCGGGCGTGGTTGACACCCAGATTCGTGGCAATGCGATAGAGCCATGTGCTGAATCGAGCTTCAGCGCGATACGTCTCCCGAGACCGATAGACGCGGAGAAAGACCTCCTGCGCAAGCTCCTCTGCTATTGCCTGGTTGTGAACCATTCGGTACATAAAATGAACAATCGGCTTGCGATACTTCTGGATGAGGTAGTCGAAACCAGCCATGTTGCCGGAGCGAAGCTCAAGCATGATGGCTGCATCATCCATGTGGGAAAAATCTCCTGCTGGACGATGTTGCTCCGCAGTCTGGAGACTCTCGAGTAGCGTCGGGCTGACAGCGAGTGTAGCCATATCCTTGCTAACCCCATCTTCGTCTCCGGGTTGCGTTTCCGGGTCAAATTCCGTGGCTTCCCCGTTGAGTTTTCGGCCATATGGCCGGGGAGATGAGGGAGCGCGGGGATTGGGGGGTACGGGCATCGTCCGGGTTGATTGTACTGCCCTTGGAATCCGAGGGAATATCCCTTATCTCGCAGGCATCCATCAGGATAAGGAGCGATGTTGGCCGGATAGGGTGAGAATGGTATTCTTGATAACAGAAACCCTCTCCCGGAATCAGAGTCCGAGGGCGCATAACTCAGCGGTAGAGTGCCACCTTCACACGGTGGAAGTCGTAGGTTCGAATCCTGCTGTGCCCACCATCTAAATCATTGAATACAAAGGGTCGCTAACTCCGGTCCCTCTGTACAGCGACCAACTCGTCACCATTCGTCACCAATTGAGACATTCTCTCAACTGCCGCACGTTGATGACTTGGAGTCGGTTGGGTCTAGATGACTGAATCGGGTCTGGCATGAAACTTGGGCTGGTGCTAAACACTAGGTTCGCAATCACATCGTGAATCTAAATGGACTCGGCTTCGCTTGTATGCGCGATCAATCACATGATTGTTGGCCCAATGAGTGCTAGGGTCCTGAATGCGTCAACCAGGATTGGCGCTTTCGGCGGATGTCATCAGGCCATCGATCTCCGCAAGCCATTAGCATGCTGCAGCGGTTGCATCGGCACAATCCCCAAATCTCATCATGTTCTCATGATGCCCTCATCTCGCAACATTTCGGGACTCCTAGACTTACCTATGTCTGCCACAGATGCAGACATCAACACATTGGAGAAACGAAATGTCAGAGAAGAGTGCTACCACTTACACCGTCTTGCACTTGCGCTTCAAGTTGCGGGTATCGCCGGATGTCCTGCTTGCCAATAGCCGAAAAGCCGCGTCCTTCATTGCTACGGTAGAAGGTCTGATCTGGAAGATCTGGGTCTCGCAGGAGGAGGAGTTTGAGATGGGAGGCATGTATCTGTTTGCCAACCGTGAAACCGCCGAGGCTTACCTGAACCACCCTATAGTCCAGGCCGTGCGCCTCAATCCTGATGTGGTATCCACCCAGTCCCAGCTATGGGAGGTAGAGAGTTCCCTCTCGGCTGTCACGCGGGCTCCTCTGCAGGGTTTCTGGATGCAATCTTCAGAGCCACACGCCATGATGGCAGGAGGTCGGTAATGCAGAGTCCCAGTGCAACGCCCGTCAGGGAAGATATGCAGCAGAGAATCGAACAGTTTGCCGGCCAGGTGGTAACAGATCTCGCAGCCGCCATGGCCGGTGTGATGACCAACCTTGGACACAAGCTCGGCCTCTACCGGGCCATGGCAGAGAGCGGTCCCATCAATTCGGATGAACTGGCACGCCGCACCGCCACCAATGAGCGCTCTGTGCGAGAGTGGCTGAACGGCCAGGTCGCCGGCGGATATGTGCTGTTCGACGCTGACACCAACCGGTACTCGCTACCACCTGAACACGCTTTTGTTTTGGCGAATCCGGATAGTCCTGCATTTCTTCCCCCCGCTTTCGACGTAGCGGCCTCGCTGTGGCACGGCGAAGACAAACTCCTTGACGCTTTTCGCTCCGGCAACGGAGTCGGCTGGCACGAGCACAATTGCCGGCTGTTCACCGGAACGGAAGCCTTTTTCCGCAACGGATACCGTGCGCACCTGACTCAAACCTGGATTCCATCTCTCAGCGGCATCCAGGAGCGGTTAGCCAAAGGCGGAAGTGTAGCCGACGTCGGCTGCGGTCACGGCGCGTCGGCCATTCTGATGGCGCAGGCATTTCCGAAATCAACGTTCGTGGGAATTGACTACCATGAATCTTCGATTGCGGTGGCGCGGGAACGAGCGAAGCAGGCGGGAGTGGCCGATCGGATTCGGTTTGAGGTGGAAACCCCGCTGGTGCTTGCGAGCAGCGAGGAGAAGTTCGACCTGATCTGCTTCATGGACTCACTCCACGACATGGGTGATCCGCTGGAAGCGGCTTGGGCTTCTCGTCAGGCAATGGCCCCGAATGGGGCACTAATGCTGGTGGAACCGTTTGCGAAGGACCGCTCTGAGGAAAATATCGGCCCGGTAGCAAGGATGTACTACTCGGCTTCCGTTGGTCTCTGCACCCAGAACGCGCTATCGCAAGGAGGACGTTATTCACTGGGAGCGCAGGCCGGCGCGACTCAACTGCTTGCAATCCTCAAGGACGCGGGCTTCCGGAGCGCGAGGGTGGCCATGGAAACTCCGTTCAACCTGATTCTGGAGGCTCGCCCCTGAATCACCATTAACTCCGTGCGGGGCAGTGCAAATTCAGGTTGTCGGCCGATACCGGTAGCCAACTCCCCGCACCGTTTCCAGCGCGTTCCGGTGCGCTCCCAGCTTCTGGCGCACCGAGCGCACAACTGCCTCAACTACGTTGCTGGTTGACGCTTCCTTTCCGTATCCCCACACAGCCTCCACAAGTTCGTAGCGCGCCACAGCCCTGTTCGGTCTGGCCACAAGATATGCCAGGACTCCGAACTCAAGCGGTGTCAAGCCGATCCGGCTTCCGTTCACCACTAACTCACGCGCCCGCTCATCAAGAAATGGCGAGATACGCGCAGCCTCCCCTATTGCCGTGCCGACTTCATGGGCAAGCAGGTTGCCAAGCCAGCCATCTACGGAATCGACTCCCATGTCGAGACGAAATGTGTGTTGCATAACCCTGTCGAGGGCCGGGCGGCCTTCGTCTACCAGCCGGAATCCCAATTGCTCGAAGGAGCGGCGATATAGCTCCGAATCGCAGTAGCAGGTATAGACCCAGCGCAGCCGCGGACGCAGCTCTAGATAGGTCCGTTTGATGTCGAGCCAGCAGGCTGCCTGGCCCAACGACGGCCCTTCCCCCGTATCGCGATCCAACGTACGCCGCAGCCAGAGAGTTGCGGCTCTGTCTTCTGAATGCGGCAGGTCCCTGGCCCAGCTGGCCGCAAGCGGGTCGCTCCCAATCACATTTTTGTGAACCTTCGATGCCACAATTGCCTGGTAGAAACCTTGTACTCCCCCATGCTCATCTCGTACGACAAAAAACGAGTCTGGATGGTATTGCCACCAATGCTCCAGCGCTTGACGCGACTGTGGTCCATCGAAGTTGCGAACAATCGCTGAGATTGCCTTCCCATCGTCGGCGCGAGCTGGTTCAACAGAAACTGAACTCTCAGTCGTGGGGAAAAAACCTTCGCGCAGGCTCTCGTTCTCAAGCAGGTAGAGTACGTCCGCCGTGCAACGCCATTGATCGGATCGCGGTGCCTGCCTGTATTGGTCACGCACAACCTGCGAAGCCGCGCGCCGGTACGCCTGGTATCGAGCCGGATCACGGGACTTTAGAGCAGCCGTCACCGGCTCGCGAACGGCTTCATGCACCAGCAGTCCGTGAGGGCCTGTGCTGACAAATGGCAGCGCACGCAGCCGATTCAGTGCATCATCGGCCGGAATATGCGGCAGCATGGCCGCCATCAGCGGCGCAGTTGCTGTTCGCACCAGGCAAGCGGCCTGCACAACTTGTGTGGTTTCCGCATCAGCATCCTCCAGAAAGAGTGACGCCATATGCTCCACCACCTGATGACGACTAGCCGCGCTCCCACGCACCTGCCCGCCCGCAAAGTAGAGTGCCGATCCCAGCGAAAGTGCCAACGGATGCCCGCGCGCAATCCGATTCAACTCCCGTGCGCTGACTTCAGGCACACCCTGCGACGTTAGATACTTCAGTGCCACTTCCGGAGAAAATGTTTCCAGCAGGATGGAGTCAAACAGGCCTCTCCACGCCGGGGCAATACGCCAAGCTGGCCGGGGCGGCTCGCGACTGGATAGGATTGTGCGCACACTGTCGCCGAGCGAGGGCAGAAAAACCTGCCTTAGCCAGAAGTCAAGCAGACGGAAGGATTCGTAATTGTCGAGCACCAGCAGAATTCGCTTGGCACCGTCGGACAGATTGCTCGCCACGACCGCGGAATCTTCAGACTCCGGGGAACCGATTTCCTTCGAGATCGCTCGACACAATGCCGCCGGGGAAGGCTCGCACCAGCAGGCATCGATTCGCACAACCGAAACGCCCTTTTCGCCAATTCTTGCCATCAGGGCATTCAGCAGGTGAGTTTTCCCAATGCCCGGGATGCCCTGGATATACATCACTACAGGTTCATTCCGTAAGGCAAAATCCTCCAGACGCTCGAGTTCTGCTCGGCGGCCAACCAGTGTTTCAACCGCACGCCGTTCAAGTCTGTCTCCTTGAGGCATGTCCACAGTTTACGCAGCAGTAGGCAAACCGCTCCACTGTGCATAAGCTCGGTTACCGGACCCGACTCTCTCACTGCGCCGGGTTTTCATTGGACACCGGGCAGGAAAGGTGGGATACTCGCGGCACTTCCTTGGCTAAGGAGATGACGATGCGATCAATTCTTGTTCGCGGCCTTCTGGTCATCTGTTGGGTGACCTTCACGGTGGTGTCAGCGCATTCTGTTGCCGCACAAACACGCGGGAATGAGGCTTCGACACCTGGCTCGTCAGCCCATGATTGCGTAGAACGGTCTGTTTTAGGTTCGACTGTCTTCAGTTCGTTCAGACATTATCAGATCACTGGCAGAAATACCTGTAAGAGAGCGATTGATGTCTATATGTGTGCGTGGTCAAGTCCTGGCTGGTCGTGTGCTCTTCAAGGGATACAGGGCACGGATGGCTCAGGAACCAATCACGATGGTTTGGCGGATACATTCGTTTGCCGCGATTCCGGTTGCGCGGAATGGGGCAGATTTACATGGAATGCGGTGTATCAGGATTCCGGGGAACAAGTTGCTAAGCCAGATGTCGATAACTCGACTCAGCATCGCACAAAATAAAACCCTGTACCTAAGGAAGCTGCCCACTATAGCGGTGTGAGTGTCGGTGTGCCGCTTTCAAATTTAGACATCCGGAACCATCTAGATCCATACCTTCGATTCGATGGACGGCTTCTTACGAGCTTTGCTCGTTGACGGCGCATTCGATCCGGAATCAGCATTCTCATCTCCGGGGTAGGCGCGCGGCGGACCTTCGCGATTCACCCGCGCATAATTTGGAATCGCCAGGAACTCCGGGCCGTCTGCCCACTGACCAGTAATGGTAACGACGCCACCGAGTAAATCGGGGCGCCACTGCGTGCGAAGCGGAGCCGCACCGAGTTTTCGATCGATGTTCTGATTGTCGACCGCCTCCACGTTGTAAATCAAAGGGCCGTACTTCAGAGCGGTGAGACTTGCATCCGCCTTGATACGTGGATCCGCAACCACGCGTTGGGGTTCCAGTGGCAACTCCACCTCGATTCGGTCGCCAGCCCTCCACTCACGTGTCACTACCGCGTACCCCTTGTGGATAGTCGGCGTAACTTGCTGGCCGTTTACTGCGAAGCGCTTCACTCCCCGAACCGCGGGAGTCTCCGTGTAAAGCTTGCTCGTAGTGCGATTGGGAATCCGCACATACACCGAAAATGTTTTGGTCTGCTCAGGATTCAGCGTGATCGAGATCGTGCCCTTCCATGGGTACTCAGTCTTTTGCACAACCTCCACGCGAGTGCCATTGATCTCACCGACATTGATCCGGCTCCCAACGAACATGTTCACGTAGAGGCCTGACTTGTCCTTGACGTAGGTCCATGTGGGAATCATCAACAGTGTGCGAGAGAGGTTGCCGACGCAGCACGGGCACACGTGCCATAGGGCACGTTCCGTATTGGTCAACGGATTCGTGTAGCAATAGCTCTTGCCATCGAGAGCAACACCACCAAGCAAAGCGTTATACATCGTCTGCTCGTAGAGGTCCGCATACTTTGCGTCATGATAGGCGAGGTTGAGCTTGTACTGGAAGAAGACGAGGCCGCAGCTCGAACACGTCTCACAATAGGCTTCGTTGCGAAGCGAATAGTTCGGTCCGAACCCTTCTGAAGTTTCGCCACTGCCAATTCCGCCGGTCAGGTAGTACTTCTTGTTGACCATGTTGTCCCAAAGTGAGATCACGGCACTCTGGTAATCCGGATCGTGCGTCTCAGCGGCGATGTCTGCCATGCCTGAATAAAAGTACGTCGCGCGCACGGCATGGCCTACAGCTTCGTACTGCTGGCCTGGCGGCAGGTGGCTCTGGTCGTACTCAGATCCACCGCGGCGAGAATCGAGAAGGAACTTCGCAAGCGCAATATAGGCATCACCGCGATGATTCCCTTCCTGATCGTTTACAAAGCGGCCAAAGCGCACAAGCGCCTGCTCCATCTCCTGGTGGCCGTCGAACCAGTCTTTCTTGCCCGGGCCGATATGAGCAACCCAACAGTCAGCCAGCTTCATCGCCGCGTTATAGACCCGCAGGTCCTTGCCGTCCGTAAGAGTGTAGTGATTAATCGCCGACTCGATAAAATACCCGGCGACGTATCCTTCGTGATTGCCACGATGATCGGGCGACCATCGTTCCGGCCAGTTCTCACGGTCTGAGAGGGTATAGGCCGTCTGCAGATAACCGTCCGGCATCTGGGCCGCCAGAATGATCGGAATCCAGCGTTCAAGGGTCTTTCGCATCAACTCTTGCGCCTGCAGAATCTCTGGATCGCCTTTCGCATCCACCATTAAGGCGATACACATCGACTCCACCGTTTGGTGCACCCAGGCATTCGAGAAGACGTACCCCTTGTGCTTGCCATGCGGTTCGCCACGGTTGGCCTTGCCCGCTTCAACAAAGTTGTCGATTCCACCATCGCCGCGCATGGCTGGGATATCCGCCCGTTCACACATCCGGATGCAATGAGGAATCCAATTAACAATGAGCGTCTTGGCGCGCTGATTCCAAAACTGGCTGTCAATGGAGTAGTTCCGAGTGTAGACAACATCCAGCCGATCTAGCGGCGGCTCTCGCTCAACGTGCACGGAGACGGAGTGCGATCGATCATTGGAGCCTGAGGCGGCTAGCGTCAGAACATAATCACCCGGTGCTGAGAATTTGGCCGAGGTTACAGGAGACGTTGCCTGATCAAAAACAACTGTTCCAGGCCCGGACGTTTTGCTCCATCGAGCAGCATTCCCCGGTGAATCTTCCAGCCAGATTACCTTTCCAGCCAGGTATGTCCGCGCGCCCAGAACGACCGATCGATCAACGCCGGCATCGATCACCGGCGGAACAGATGGGACAGGGCCGAAGTTATAGACCCGCCATTCAAGGATGCCCGACGGCTGATCCTTCTGAGGAGTCACATCGAGGCGCAATTTGTTGGTCTTGACCGGCGTGAAGGTCGTAGCGTTAAACGCGTCTGCAGCCACTCCGAGACCCTCGGGCTGCTTCACTGGGACGAAATCATTGCCGTCCCAGTAGAGAACGCGGTAGCTCTGTGGCACATGCATTCCACGCAAGCTGCTGCTACCGGGCAGGGCCCCAGGCCTGGGACGGTCCACGGCCCAATACACCTCAACCTTGTTGAGGTTGACCTGCTCACTCCAGTCATATTGCACCCAGGATTTGCCGCCTTCACCATGCAGTGCATAGAGTCCATGAGAGCGATCGAAGGAACTCTTCGGCATGAAGCCATCATTGAGGGCAGAAATCTTGTTCTCACTCACGACGGTAAGGCTCGAAGGAACAGCCACCCGAGCAATGTTGAGAACATGATCAGGAGCCTGCGCGATAACCTTCTGTCCGGTGAAAGCTGCCGCTGCCGCTGCTCCGGTCAACCCCAGAAGAAACTCCCGTCGATTGGATTCAAGCTGGTTGTAATCTGCGCTTGTTTGAGCTGCCGAAATTGTTTCCGCAATTTGCTTCGTGCCCATGGAACTTGCTCCCATCCTGTGCGGATCGCGCCAAATCGCTGATCGAATGAATCCTACACTTCCTTAACGACTCGTAAGCCGACCATAATATTCGCGAACCAGTCCGATCGTAAATCTGAACCGGCGACAGCTCTCGGCTATGCAACAAGGCTTGCAACGAAATCATCCAGAATCGATTTTCTGAACCCTGTTCCCTGCAGACAACCGAGCCATTCTCGACTGCAAACAGCATCTCCATGCCGTCGCAAAGGATCGCATCGGAAATCGAGCCATCGGCAACTAAATTCCTACATGCCTAGCGCAGGCACATGCATCATTTGCGCTCAATTCTGGGATGTCGTCGGTTCACCTGCGACTTTGCCTCGTGCCTTAACGGTTGCCGCGTACGTGTAACCCGATCATGCAAGAGCATGTCCTTCTGTTTCGTCTTTTCGTTGATCAATAGGACGGTCGCATCTTTCAAGTGGTCGGCCATTAAAGACGCTGCCAACTCTCCATCGCGCTGTTCAATGGCACGCATGATCGGCTTATGAAACGAAAGCGTGTGCTCCAGTTCGACAAGCTGCGAGGTCACCAGAATCATCTTCGCCATCGCTCGGTGAATCGTCTGGAAAAGGCTGCTTGCAGCACGGTTTTTCGACGCCACAAAGATCGCGCGATGAAAGAGCAAATCAGAGGAGACCAGCTTCAGTTTGTCATTGGAACTGGATTCAAGATCCTTGATGGACTTGCGCAGCAAGGCAATATCGTCCGCTGACGCACGTTGCGCAGCCAGACGGGCAAGGCCTGGCTCCATCAGAAGTCGCAGCTCAGTCAACTCTTCGACGGAGGTGTCGTCGAGAAGAAAAAGAAATTCCATTGGAACAGAGAGGACCGCCGAGGTATCGGTGTTCAGATAACTTCCGTCCCCTACCTTCTGCGTGATAACGCCCATGATCTCGAGAACTTTGAGGGCCTGACGTAGCGAGGAACGAGCGACATTGAAGTGCGCGGCTAACTCGCGTTCCGGTGGAAGCCGTGTCCCTTGAGTAAGCACGCCTTCGCGCAGCATCTCCTGAAACTTGAGAATGAGAAGCTGGGTCACGCTGTCTTTGCCGCCATCTGTGAGATGAGAGGAAAGCGGGGTGTCTGTGATGCCCTTCTGAAAACGCCGCATACACGCAATGTTGAGCGAGAGAACCCAGTTCGTCAAATGCACTTCTTCAGTAACACGCACTTTATGGCGAGATACCACGAAAAACAACAGTGCCCTTCGATCGCCATTTAATGCATAAAAAATGCGCTTGACAACGGTTTTCTAAAGGTAGTACCTTTCGCGACGATTGAGAGGGGCTCCGTAAACGGAGCCGCAATCTCTGGAGGCCGCTACATGTTGCACAAAACAACAACGGCCAGCATAAAGCTAACAAGCATGCTGGTAATCCTTTTCTTGTGCGCCACAATCGCCAAAGCACAGGTTGAGCAGGGGCGGTTCGTGGGCCATATTGTGGACACAACGAATGCTGCAATCCCGGGCGCAACCGTGGAGGCCACCAATACAGGAACCAATATCGTCCAGCGTTCGACGACGAATGATACCGGTGATTTTGTGATTACACCTGTGTTCGCTGGAAGCTACATTCTCACGGTTACTGCAACCGGTTTCCAGAAGGCAACGACAAAGGTGATTGAGGTTCAGGTCGGCCAGATTGTCCGTCAAGACTTGATGCTACCCATTGGTACGGCCAATACTGTTGTGGAAGTCACCTCATCAGCGCCCTTGCTCTCTACTGACTCAGCTACCGTCGCCCAGGTCATCACAAACAAGCAGATCGTCGAGTTGCCTGTGAATGGCCGCGGTTTCTATCGCCTCGCTCAGCTTACCCCAGGAGCAGCACTGCTGCCTCCGACTGGAAACTCTCTCGCCATCCGGCCTGAGGTCGTCAACGGCAACGTGATTAGCGGTATCCGTGGCTCTGCCACCTCCTTCCTGATGGACGGCGTAGACGTCAGCGAGCAGCATCAGGGCGGCACCTTCATCCAGACGTCGATCGACGCACTGCAGGAGTTTTCTGTTGTTCAAAGCCCGTATTCTGCGGAGTACAACCGCGGCGGCGCCTTCTTCAACGCGACGACCAAACCCGGAACCAACCGTTACCACGGCGTCCTCTTCGAGTTCCTCCGCAACGACGCGCTTGACGCCCGTAACTACTTCTCGCTCACCCGGCAACGGCAGAAGCGCAATCAGTTCGGTGGAAATATCGGCGGCCCGCTGTCGATCCCCCATCTCTACAAAGGCAAGGACCGCACCTTCTTCTTCTTGAACTACGAGGGTCAACGGCTGCGTTCTGGTCTGGTGAACAACATCATCGTACCGTCGGACGCGCGTCGTGCGGGTAACTTCGCCGATCTTCTTCCCTCGAAGATCATCTACGACCGCAGCAGTGGTACCCCCGTACCCTTTGCAGGCAACATCATTCCAACGAGTCGCCTATCTCAACAAGCTCTCGCCATTCAGCAGTACTATCCGCGGCAAAACACCACGACCGGAACCAACAGCACCGCTCCTTCACAATCGATCGATTTCAACCAGTACATCGTCCGTTTTGATCACCAGATCACGCCGAAAAATCGGCTGTTTGCGCGCTGGGTTTATATCTCGCAGAAAGAAGTTGACCCCAACGCCGCTATTGCACTGGGCAACGCGAATTTGACCTCATGGGGACAGGACATCGCCGTGGGAGTCATCTCCAACATAGGCGCAACGATGGTTAACGAAGCGCGTGCACACTATCTTCCCAGCCACGTCCGTCTGCAGGGCTTCCTCCAGGGGCCGGATTGGAACGCTAAGTTTGGGGTCACCGGTTTCAGCGATCTCCTCCGCCCAGGCGTTGGCGGTGTCTTCCCCGACTACGCCTGGAGCGGCTACGGCTCGCTGCAGGGGTCCGGATTCGACCAGCGGCCAAAGTCTCAGGACCGCAAGGCCTTCGAAGGTACCGACAACTTCACCATCCTCAAGGGCCAGCATGCTCTCAAATTTGGCGTGCTCTTCCGCTACTACCAATGGCTTGGGTATGACAGCGGAAACTCCTCGGGCGGGTTTACCTTCAACGGAAACGCTACCGGCAACAATGCGGCTAGCGGCGACGCGTATGCAGACTTCCTGCTGGGCTATCCTTCCGCCGTGGCACGCTCCTATCCGGCAGCAAACTTCGGCGGCCAGGGTCTCTACAAGCAATTCTTCGTGCAGGATGACTATCGCGTAAGCGACAGGCTGACCATCAACATGGGCCTGCGCTATGAGTACTCGCCTTGGCTCGACGGCTATAAGGGCCAGATCGGCACCTTCGATCCTACTAAGGCCAAGCCCATCATCGTCTCTGGATCCGGAACTGTGCCCGACCTGACGGCTCAGCCGGCCGCGCCATCTGCATATCAGTATTTCGGTCAGTACATTCAGACCAGCAGCCAGGCCGGATTGCCTATCAACATTACTTACACCAACAAGACCCAGTTTGCGCCGCGCCTCGGTATCTCTTACAGCGTGAATCGCAAGACAGTCATACGAACCGGCTTCGGAATGTTCTATGAGCCGGAAGGTACCAGCGGCCGCGTCAACCTCAACATACTGCCTTATCGGCTCGCCGAGACCATCAATCAGACCCAGAACGTGACGCCGACACGTAACCTTGCGAACTACTTTCTGGGTTCGGCACTCGGATCGGCAACCTCAACCCCATCGCTCGGGCCCTCGCGGACTCACCTCAGCATGGGAACGAACATCCATTACAGTCTGAATGTCCAGCACCAGTTCACGGATCACGACCTGCTTGAAGTTGGCTACGTCGCCAACCGTGGCGTACACCTCAGCTCTGCCAACGACGCTAACGTCCCCCTCATCCCGGGCCCGGGAGCGATTCAGGCTCGTCGTCCCTACCCACTCTGGAGCGGCATCTCCTTTCAGACTCAGGATCTGTCAAACCACTATGACTCGCTGCAGTCGAAGTTTGAACACCGCTTCAACCGTGGCTACAGCGCACTCGTTGCTTACACGTATTCGAAGGTCCTGCAGTACAACCAGTCCTCGGTGCTTGGCGGAAACACGGCCTACGAGTACGCACCCGCTCCGTACGACATTCCACACAACGTAGCAATCAGTGGCAGTTACCAGTTGCCCTTTGGGCACGGTCGCACCCACCTGAACAAAACCAACGGATTCGTTGATGCGGTCCTTGGAGGATGGCAGGCGCAGACGATCCTGGTAGTTCGAAGCGGAACACCATATACACCAATCATCTCCTCCGATCGCGCGAATACAGGAGTTGGATCGCAGCGTCCAAACGTCAACCCCGCAGGTGGCAATCCAAACTTCCAGAAATCACTCGCCGCCTGGTTCGATAGAACACGCTACGTCGTCCCAGATATTTACACGTACGGCCAGGTTCGTGCCAACACCTTGCGCGCCGGGTCCTACAAACAATTTGATGCCTCCATCTTCAAGAACTTCTCGTTGCCTGGTGAGAGCGTGCTCTCCTTCCGTGCAGAGTTCTTCAACTTCCCGAACACCGTCAGCTTCAACGCACCCAGCAACGTCACCATCGACAATGCCGCTGCCGGACAGGTCACAAGTTCCTCCAACTCGCCGCGTTCCATTCAGTTCGCGCTCAAGTACAACTTCTAGTCAAACGAGGATCCACTTGCTTCAATTCGCCCAATACAAAAAGCAATTCTTTTCGTGCGTCCTCATCGGTGCAGCAGCAAGCGCAGTGGGGCAGGGGGTAATCCCTCCTGCTTCACCCGCCTCCTCTCAGCCTCAGGCTACGATCACGGTAGACATGGCCAGCAAGATCGGCGCATACAAGCCGATCTACAGCTGGTTCGGATACGACGAAGCCAACTACACCACCATGCGTAACGGCAAGGCCCTGCTGAGTGACTTGAAGGACCTGAGCCCTGTACCCGTCTACATCCGCGCGCACCACCTGCTTACCTCAGGCGACGGCAAAGCCGAACTGAAGTTCAGCTCGACGAACGTCTACACAGAAGACGCTTCCGGCAAGCCGGTCTACGACTTCAAAATCCTCGACGGCATCTTCGACGAGTACAAAGCCGCGGGCGTTCGCCCCATGGTCGAGTTCGGCTTCATGCCCAAGGATCTCGCCGCCGACCTCCCGGATCGCAAAGTCCCATACCAGGTCCACTATCCCAAGAGCGCCATCAGTGGCGCCTCCAACAACCCGCCGAAAGATTACAAGAAATGGGGTGAACTCATCCGCGTCGTGACGGCGCACCTCGTCGAGCGCTACGGCAAGGAGACCGTGCTGCAGTGGTACTTCGAAGTCTGGAACGAGCCCGACATCGACTACTGGCACTCAACGCCTGAGGACTACTGGAAGCTCTACGACTACGCCGTCGCGGGGGTTCGTTCCGTCCTTCCCACGGCGCGCGTTGGCGGCCCCGCCACCACAAGCCCCTCCAGCGAAAAAGCCTACAACTACCTGAAGGGATTTCTCGATCACGTACAGAGCGGAAAGAGTCTCGCCGACGGCAAATCCATTCCGCTTGACTTCATCTCCTTCCACGCCAAGGGCCGTCCGACGATCATCGAAGGCCGTGTCACCATGGGCATCAAGCATGAGCTTGCTGACGCAGACCGCGGCTTCTACCTCGTCTCGCAATATCCGAAGTACCGCAACCTTCCCCTCATCATCAGTGAAGCTGACCCTGAGGGTTGCGCAGCCTGCTCGTCGCGCGTGAACCCGGCAAACAACTATCGCAATGGAACCCTCTATCCAGCGTACACAGCCGCCGCTTTCAAAGCGCTCTTCGATCTGCAGGACAAGCACAAAGTCAATCTGCTCTCAATGCTGAGCTGGTCTTTTGAGTTCGAAGACAAAGACTACTTCGAAGGCTTCCGATCTCTGGCCACCAACGGCATCGACAAGCCCGTGCTCAATCTCTTCCGCATGTTCGGCCTCATGAGCGGCACGCGGGTCGCAACCACCAGCACCGCCAGCGTTCCTCTGGAGACCCTGGTGAGTACAGGTGTGCGTGAGAGCGCTGATGTGGACGGCATGGCTACCGTCGCAGACCGCGATACCTCTGTGCTTGTCTGGAACTACCACGACGCAGACCTCGCTGCGGCAGCAACACCAACCAGCGTAAAGATCCAGGGAATTCCCCGCGGCGTAACGCGTGTGCTGGTGAAGCACTACCGCATCGATGACACGCACAGCAACGCCTACACAGTGTGGAAGGCAATGGGTTCGCCGCAACAGCCAACGACAGAGCAGTATGCGCAGTTGAAGTCTCAAGCAGGGCTGCAACTACTGAACTCGCCCGTCTGGCTCGACGTGGCGGATGGCAAGCTCACGATTCCGACCGAGCTTCCGCGGCAGAGCATTTCGCTACTCAAGATCACTTGGTAACAGGATAGGTCGGGCTTGATGAACCGCAGGTGGTATTACATTGTGATGGTAGCGGTTGCGATTGCAATCAGCTACTTCGACCGGCAGACTCTGCCGGTCGCAATCTCTGCCATCCAGAAAAACATACCGTTGTCGAATCAGCAGTTCTCTTATCTGCAAACGGCATTCCTGCTCGCCTATGCAGCGCTGTACATGCTGGGTGGACGGCTTCTTGACTGGATAGGAACGCGCAATGGATTCCTATTAATCATGGTGTGGTGGTCCTTGGCCTGCGCTCTGCACTCATTCGCCACGGGCTTCTCGCTTCTGCTACTAGCTCGACTTCTACTCGGAGCGGGCGAAGGAGGAGCGTTTCCGGCAGCCACGCGAGTCGTAGCCGAATGGATCGAGCCAAGCGAGCGATCAACCGCAATGGGTCTGATCAACGCAGGAACAGCCGTGGGGTCGGTGCTCGCTCCTCCGCTCATCGGAGCGGTCCTCCTGTTAAGCGGCTGGCGAGCCGTATTTATCTTTGCAGGTGCTGCAGGACTCGCATGGGTTGCCTGGTGGGGCCTGACCTATCGCCCCAACCTGATCACGCTCTCCTCGAACACCCTTGACGCCAGAGCTCTTGGGAGTGTCATCGGCTGGAAGCAGGTCGTATCGCAACGTAACGTGCAGTCATTCGTCTTCGCGAAGTTCATGAGCGATTCTGCATGGTACTTCCTGCTCTTCTGGCTACCGAAGTATCTTTATGACGCTCGTGGCTTCGACATCAAGCAGGTCAGCTACTACGCGTGGATTCCCTACGCCGCGTCGGGATTAGGCAGTTTCATCGGTGGGTGGGCTTCCTCGCGGCTGCTACGCAACGGCCGCTCTCTCAACTTCGCACGCAAGTTTGTGCTTGGCTGTTGCGCCGTGGGGATGCCGGTCGTGATGCTCGTCTCGATTACGCCGGTACAGGTTGCGCTGGCACTCTTCAGCATCGCCTTCTTCTGCCAGCAGGCATGGTCTGGACTGATCATGACCCTGCCAACAGATATCTTTCCACTCACTGTGGTTGGTACTGTTGCCGGCCTTATTGGCTTTGGCGGAGCCATCGGAGGGGCAATCTTCGGCCTGGTAGCAGGCTATCTATTGGGCCACGGCTTCACCTATGCGACGTTGTTTGTCCTGGTAGGGACATTTCATCTCATCGGCTTTCTTGCCATTCTTCTGTTCGCCGGCAGGATTCAACCCCTAAGCGCCATAGACCTTCAACACATTGAGAGCGCCGCATGAAAATCACCGAAGTTCGCACACGAGTTGTTCAGTGGGAAGGAAAGACCGTCCCCTTACCGCCGCATTTTTGCACTAACCCCATGGACCTGGTCGCTTTCCGCGAAGCCTCCATGGGTAATTTCGCCTTTCACAATTGGCTGTTGGTCGAGATCTTTACCGACAACGGGCTCGTAGGAATTGGCAATGCAGCCCTCTCCCCCATGGTCACCAAACAGTTAGTGGACATCTATCTTAAACCATTACTGATTGGAGCCGACCCCTGGGACACCGAGTACCTGTGGCAGCAGATGTACCGGCGCACGCTGGCCTTTGGCCGCAAAGGCGTTGCGCTGACTGCGATCTCGGCCGTCGACATCGCGCTGTGGGATCTCCTCGGCAAAGATGCGAAACAGCCGGTCTTCAGACTTCTCGGCGGACGCACGAAAGAAAACATCCCTGTCTACGCCAGTCGTCTCTACGCCATGCCCATTCCCGAACTTCGTACTGAAGCTCAGAAGTACAAAGACGAAGGCTACAAGATGATGAAGCTGCGCTTCGGGTGGGGACCCCTCGACGGCGCCGCCGGAATGCAGAAAAACATTGAGCTCGTACGCAATGTGCGCGAGGTGATTGGCTACGACATCGATCTGATGACCGACGCATATATGGGCTGGACCCTCGATTATGCAAAACGTATGCTGCCCCTCCTCGAGCCCTTCCAGCTCCGCTGGCTCGAAGAAGCCGTTATCCCCGACGACACTCGTGGCTACAAAGAGCTGAAGAACTACGGACGTATCCCCATCGCCGGCGGTGAGCATGAGTTCACCATCTTTGGCTTCCGCGAGCTTCTTGAGAACAACGCGCTTGATGTCATCCAATTCGACACCAACCGCGTCGGCGGCATCAGCCAAGCACGCAAGATCTGCGCATTGGCTGAGTCGTTCCAGATTCCCGTCACGCCACACGCCGGTCAGATGCACAACTATCACGTTGTCATGGCGAGCCTGAACTCTCCAATCGCAGAGTACTTCCCCAAAGTAGATGTTGAGGTCGGCAACGAGCTCTTCTGGTACATCTTCGACGGCGAGCCAACTCCAAAGAACGGAGCCATCAATCTCGACGACAATCTCCCAGGCCTCGGCCTCACCGTAAACGAGGAGTCGCTCAAGCGATTCCGCATCGTCGAATAAGGAGAAATCTCGATGCGTCTTGTGCAACTTACAGATGGAACGGAACGATTCGTCGCTCTCGTTGAAGAGCCGAAGCTTCTTCTCCTGGACAGTGTGAAGTCAATCTTCGATCTGGCCTCCCTCGCAATCAGGCGGAAGACCACCCTTTCGCAGCTGGTCAAATCCCTGGCCTCCGGCGAACAACTCAGCTATGACGATGTCTACGCAGGTCGCTCGCAATGGAGGCTTCTTGCACCCATTGATTGCCCCGACCAGCCGCAAAAGGTTCTCGTCTCCGGAACTGGCCTCACGCATCTTGGCAGCGCGAAGGAACGCCAGGCCATGCATGCCGAGACGGTAAAGAAGAGCGAAGCCGAGATGACCGACAGTATGCGAATGTTCGAATGGGGCCGCGAAAAAGGTCGCCCCGCCGCAGGCGACATCGGCATCGCTCCCGAGTGGTTTTACAAGGGTGATGGCTCCGTCATCCGCGCGCCCTTTGAATCACTCTCTATCCCGGGCCACGCTGAAGACGGAGGCGAAGAAGGCGAGGTCGCCACCATCTACCTCATTGGGGCCGACGGCACTCCGCACCGGATTGGCATGTGCACCGGGAACGAGTTCTCCGACCACGTCTTTGAGCGGCGCAACTATCTCAACCTCGCCGGCTCCAAGCTTCGCGTCTGCTCGCTGGGACCCGAACTCGTCGTAGACCCAATCTTCGCCGACGTCCCAGGCAAAGTCCGCATCCTTCGCAACGGCGCTCCAATATGGGAGAAGAACATCCGCACCGGCGAAGACAACATGTGCCACTCCCTCGCGAATCTGGAGCATCACCACTTCAAGTTCGCCGGACATCGCCAGCCCGGCATGCTGCACGTTCACTTTCTCGGTGCGGATGCACTCTCCTTCGGGGAGGGCGTACGTCTGCAGGCAGGCGACGTAACCCAGGTCAGCTTCGAAGGCTTCGGACGACCGCTCACCAACACTATTGCCGTCGATGAGACGATGTCCTCAGCCGTCCGCGTACAGCCGATGGCATAAGGAGCTTGTACAAATGTCAAAGCAACGGATAGCTCTTCTCGGTATAGGAACGATGGGCCACGGCATGGCGGTCAACCTTCTAAAGGCCGGCTTCCCGCTTACTGTCTACAATCGCACGCGAGAGAAAGCCGAACCGCTTGTCGCGCAGGGCGCAACTATCGCTGGCACTCCTTCAGAAGCCGCAAAGGGTGCAGACGTTGTCATCTCCATTCTTGCCGACGACAATGCCTCCCGCGCCGCATGGCTCGGCCCTAACGGCGCACTCGATGCCATGAGCAAGGGAAGCGTCGTCATCGAGTGCGGCACGCTGTCGCCCGAATGGATCGCCGAGCTCGACCAGCAAACTAAATCCCGCGGCATCAGCCTCGTCGAAGCCCCCGTCACCGGCAGCCGTCCTCAGGCCGAGGCAGGTCAACTCACCTTCCTCTGCGGAACCGAACCTGCCACGCTCGATACTGTGCGACCTGTACTCGAAGCCATGAGCAAGGCCATCGTTCACCTCGGCCCCATCGGCAGCGGTGGCCAGCTCAAACTCATCAATAACTTTCTCTGCGCCGTACAGGTGGCCTCCTTCGCTGAAGCTCTCGCCTGGATCGAGCGTACAAACCTCAATCGCACACAAGCCCTCGACATGCTCAAGTCCGGAGCTCCCGGCAGTGGAATCTTCAACGCAATGAGCGAGCGCATGACCGCACGCACCTATGAGGTCAACTTCCTCCTGCGTCTGCTTTGTAAAGACATTCGCTATGCTCAGGCCGCAGCAGCTGGGCACGGCGTCACGCTCACCACCGCCGCCGTAACCGAGCAGCTCTTCAACAAGGCCGAGCAGCAGGGTCTCGGCGAAAAAGACATGTCCGCCGTCGTAGAAGTCCTTCGCAAACAAACCTAATAACCGGCATCATGGAGGTCGTCGTATGCGTCACTGGATCATTGCGGGTGTTCTCGCTTGTGTCACCGTCTCTTCAACACAGTCCCAGGCGCAGGCACAACCCGGCTTCCGCGACACCTCGCGTCCCATCGAAGACCGCATCACCGATCTCATCGGCCGCCTCTCTCTTGAAGAGAAGGCGCAGCAGCTCAACCACACCAACAAAGGCCTGCCGCGTCTCGACCTTCCCGCATGGGGCGGCTGGAATCAGACTCTCCATGGCGTCTGGTCGAAGCAACCGACAACACTCTTCCCCATTGCCACCGCCATGGGCGCAACCTGGGATCCTGATCTCATCCATACCGTCGCCGTCGCCATGAGCGACGAAGGCCGAGCCCTCTACAACGCCAAGGCCGAAGGTCCACGCACCACTCACGGCCTCGTCTTCCGCTCGCCCGTCATCAACATCAGCCGCGACCCGCGCTGGGGCCGCATCCAGGAGGTCTTCAGCGAAGATCCCTACCTCACTGGCCGTATGGCTGTTGCCTACGTGCGTGGCCTGCAAGGCGACGACATCAACCACCTCAAGCTCGCCGCAACGGTAAAGCACTTCGCCGTCAATAACGTCGAGACCGGTCGCCAGCACCTCTCCGCGACTGTCGACGAGCGCAACCTCTTCGAATACTGGCTTCCCCACTGGCGCGACGCCATCATGGAGGCGCACGCGCAGTCAGTCATGTCCAGCTATAACGCCATCAACGGAACGCCCGACGCAGTCAATCATTACCTCCTCACCGATATTCTTCGTGGTAAATGGCACTTCGACGGCTTTGTTACCGACGACCTCGGCGCCGTGCAACTGCTCACCGAAACCCGACGCACTGAAGTAGGTCAACGCTTCAGCGAAGACCCGGTCTACGCCGCCGCCATGGCGATCAAGGCCGGCAACGACTCCGACGATCCTGAGTTCGAGCGCAACCTTCCGCTCGCAGTGAAGCGCGGCCTCCTTACCGAGAAAGAACTCGACCACGCACTGCGCAACGTCCTTCGTGTAGGCTTCCGCCTCGGCGCATTCGATCCACCCGCCGACAGCCCTTACTCGAAGATCAGCATGGACGTCGTCCGCTCGGCTGACCATATCAAGCTCTCCGACCAGGTCGGCGCTGAGTCTATGACTCTCCTCCTCAACCGTCAGAGCTTTCTCCCGCTCGACAAAGAGAAGATCAAGTCCGTCGCAGTCATCGGTCCCGCCGCAGGCGACGACTACGAGACCGGCAACTACTATGGCACACCTTTCCGCAAAGTCAGCGTAACCCGCGGTCTCGAATCCCTCCTCGGCAAAGGCATCAAAGTCGAGTACGAAAAGGGTGCTGGCTACACCGATCCTCTCGATCAGAAGGCCATCGACAAGGCCGCGGATCTCGCCCGCAAAAGCGACGTCGTCATCCTCTGCCTCGGCACCAACCTCCGCATCGAAGCCGAAGGCCGCGACCGCCGCAATCTCGATCTCCCCGGCGCGCAGGAGCAGCTTCTCGAAGCCGTCTACGCCGCCAACCCGAAGACCGTTCTCGTGCTTGAGAACGCAGGCCCGCTAGCCGTCACCTGGGCTCACGATCATCTCCCCGCAATCCTCTCCGCCTGGTATCCCGGCGAAGGCGCAGGCGACACCATCGCGCGGACCCTCTTTGGCGTCAACAATCCCAGCGGCCACCTGCCTTATACCGTCTATCAGAGCCTCGACGGCGTTCCTCCCCAGAACGAGTACGACGTCTCGAAGGGCTACACCTACATGTACTTCAAGGGCCTGCCGCTCTATCCCTTCGGCCACGGCCTCAGCTACACAACCTTCACCTACAGCAACCTCAAGGTCACGCAGAGCAGTGGAAAGCTCACCGTCACCTTCGACCTCAAGAACTCAGGCGACCGCGCCGGAGCCGAAGTCGCGCAGTTCTACACGCATCAACGCGCCAGTTCCACCTACCAGCCCATCAAAAGCCTTCGCGCCTTCCAACGCGTCACGCTCGATCCTGGCCAAAGTAAGACCGTCTCGCTCGAAATCCCGGTCAAGCAACTCGCCTTCTACGACGCAAAGATCCACGACTTCCGCGTAGAGCCGGGCATCTTCGATGTTCTCGTAGGCTCCTCGTCTGACGACATTCGCCTTCGCGGCGAAACCACAGTCAAGTCGCCCGCACTCTCAGCGGGTACGTCTCCAAAACCTGCACAATAACCAACCAAGCCAATGAACCGATCGTGCCCCAAATTGATCACCGCTCTCCTCGCACTGTCCACATGCATTCTTTCGCATGCGAAGGAGCCGCAGGCCTACAGACTCGAAGGTGACGTTGCTGGAGCGCACGATCCCTCTATCGTTCGTCAGGGAAAAACGTACTACGTCTTCACCACTGGCAAGGCCTCCGACGGCGGACAGTTAGGTATCCGCTGCTCCGAAGACCTCACGCACTGGCGTCACTGCGGCCATGTCTTCGACACAACACCGCAGTGGATCAAAGATCGTAGTCCCGGCACAAAAGACCTCTGGGCCCCGGACATCTCGTACGCCAATGGCCGCTATCGTCTCTACTACGCTTACTCTCTCTTTGGAAAGAACACATCCGGTATAGCGCTTGTGACGAACAAGACGCTCGATCCCGCGAGCCCTGACTACAAATGGCAGGACGAAGGCCTTATCCTCGAGTCCAAAGCTACCGACGACTACAACGCCATCGACCCCAACTACATTGAAGACACGTCGCATCACGCGTGGCTCTCCTTCGGCAGCTTCTGGAGCGGCATCAAGATGCGAGCGCTGGATGCGAAGACAGGGAAGCTTGCCGCAGAGGACGAGAAAACGTACTCACTGGCCAGTCGCATCCCCCAGGAAAATACAGCACCTACGCCTCCGGGGCTTCCGGCAAACTGGCAGGCGATCGAGGCCCCCTTCATCGTTCATCATGGCCACTATTACTATCTCTTCGTCTCGTTCGATCTCTGCTGTCGAGGACTCAAGAGTACCTACAAGGCGATGGTCGGTCGCGCTAAGAAGATCACCGGCCCCTATCTCGACCGCAACGGAGTCGAGATGAGCCGCGGCGGAGGAACACTCCTGCTCGATGCCAACCCAAGATGGCTCGGGCCGGGAGGACAATCCGTGCTGATCGAAAATCATGGCCACAATCTCATCGTCTTCCACGCCTACGACCACACAACCGGCAAACCGGCTTTGCAGATCTCCACCCTCGCATGGAAAGACGATTGGCCATCCGCCTCACTTGGAACTTGGTGAGCAAATTCCGTAGTATTCGAACGATTCAATAACAAGATGAGAAAGCGATTCTGAATTCTCAAGAGGCAAATCGATGAATATGAAAAACACTTTGGCACTTGGTCTTCTCATGTCGCTTTCAATCGGACCGGCCACAAGAAATGCCGGCGCGCAGTCGTCCGCTCCCGCGCAGCTCTCCATCCAACTCGACAAGACGCTTCACCCTGTCAGCCCGATGCTCTACGGCCTTATGACGGAGGAGATCAACTACTCCTACGACGGCGGCCTCTACGCCGAGATGGTTCGCAACCGCACCTTCCAGGATCACGGCTTCGGCGGCCTCGCCCGCTGGAACCTCGACAACAAGGGAGACTCTAGCGCCACGATCGCCTTCGACGCCACCGAAGGCCCAAGCTCCGCCCTTCCCGGCAGCATGCTCATGGAGATCAAGACAGCCGACAATGCCAACCCCGCAGGTGTACGCAACGAGGGCTGGTGGGGTATGGCCCTACAACCAGACACAACATACAAAGGCTCGCTCTACGCCAAGGCCGACGCCGACAACTTCGGCCCCCTCACGGCCTCACTCATCAGCGACAACACCGGCGCCGTCCTCGCCACTGCGACCATCGGTAACGCCTCCACGACGTGGAAGCGTTACGAGTTCAACCTCAAGACCGCTAAACTCACACCCTCTTCCACCAACCATCTCCTCATCTCAGCAGGCCACTCCGGCAAGCTGTGGCTCAATCTCGTCTCGCTCTTCCCGCCCACCTATAAGAATCGCGAGAACGGCAATCGCTCCGACATCATGGAGTTAATGGCCGGCATGCACCCCAAGTTCCTGCGCCTTCCCGGCGGCAACTACCTTGAGGGCGACTTTATCGACGAGCGATTCGACTGGAAGACCACCATCGGACCCCTCGTCGACCGCCCCACGCATCGCAGCCCATGGAACTATCAGTCCAGCGATGGCATGGGCCTCCTCGAATTTCTCGAGTGGACTGAAGACCTTAAGATCGAGCCTGTCCTCGCCGTCTTCGCCGGGTACGCGCTCAAAGGCGACCACATCCATCCCGGCCCTGCGCTCACTCCATACGTTGAAGACGCCCTCGACGAAATCGAGTTCGTCACCGGCGACACCTCTACGAAGTGGGGAGCCGTCCGTGCCAAACTCGGCCACCCCGCACCCTTCCCCCTTCGCTACGTAGAAATCGGCAACGAAGATTGGTTCGACCGCTCCGGCAGCTACGAAGGCCGCTTCGCGCAGTTCGACAAAGCAATCAAAGCGAAGTACCCCAATCTGCAAACCATTGCCACCATGCCGCTCAAGCGCATGAAGCCCGACGTCCAGGACGATCACTACTACAAGCGAGCCGACGACTTCTTCAGCTTCGTCAACCATTACGACACCGTCGATCGCAATGGCCCCAAGATCTTCGTCGGAGAGTGGGCCACGCGCGAAGGCTCTCCCACCACCAACCTCGGCGCCGCGCTCGGCGATGCTGCTTTCATGACCTCGATGGAGCGCAACAGCGACCTCATTATCATGGCCTCTTATGCTCCGCTCTTCGTCAACGTCAATCCCGGCGGCATGCAGTGGGAGTCCGACCTCATCGGTTACAACGCCGCCAGCTCCTATGGCTCACCCAGCTACTACGTGCAGAACATCTTCGCGGAGTACCTCGGAACAGAAGTTCCGGCCTCATCGTTGTCTGGCGCAGGCGATCGCCTCTTCTACTCGGTCAGCCGCGACCCCGCAAAAGGCGTCGTCTACCTCAAACTCGTCAATGCAGCCTCGCGTCCACAAAATGTTGAAATCGCTTTAACTGGCGCTGGCAAAGTATCCCCTACGGCTACGCTCATCACACTTTCAGGCAGCAACACCGCGGAAACCAACTCCATCTCCGATCCGCGTCGCATCGTTCCGGTGAAATCATCGGTCAAGATAGGCGACAGGTTCACCCACACGATGCCGCCCTACTCCGTGCAGATCATCGCTGCAGAGGTGAAGCAATAGGGCACAGCTGCCTTACAACTTCAGATCTGCCGTCCCGAGCTTCCCCGTGGCTGCATCGCGAATCACGACGCGTACTCGCGACGTCGAAGCCGGAATCGCAAACGCCATGTCCGCTGCGACCATGGAACTCATATTCACCCTGTCTTCCGCGCGCAAGGCAATCGTCATCTCCTTCGCGTGCTGGCCAAGGTTCTTGCCGCTCTTGTCGTAACAAACGACGAACGCAGTCACCTCCGCCTTGCGCGCCTCGGTCGCAGGCGCATCCCACTTCAAATCCTGCGCACGAACTCGCACTGCAACCCCTTTCTCATCGCGTCCCGCAACGACATACAACGCCGTGTAGACAAGCTCGTTTTGCGCCGCAGTCGCCAGGTCGAACTCCAAAGGATTCGCCTGCTTCTTCTCGCCAAACGTGACCTTGTCCACTGCGACTGCACCGCCAAAATAACCTTCGCGCGTCCGTGCCGTCAGCGTTGGGTCCTTCATCACAATGCGGATCTTGCGAAAATTCTGCGATGCCTCGCTTGCTCCGGTTGGAGTGTACGAGAGCGTGTAGTATTTCGATCCATCCTGCGTCGCCCGTTGCACGAGAGCATCGATATCGTTCCGCCCCCTGATAAGGTGGCCGCCGGACGCCGTGGCGAACTTCTCGAAGTTGAACGCTCCACTGTACGGGCCAAACTCCTGGCCATACGACGCGCTGCTGCCTAGCGCTGCCGCGTCCACCATCCGTGCCGCGACATCCTGATAGACCACATCCGTGCTTGAAATATCATGCGCCACCGTCCCTTCCGGGTCGATGATGTTCAACGTCACACGGGCACGGACCAACCTGTCCGTTACATCATGCAGCATCGTCTTCACTGCGTCCGCCTGCTGCTTGGTCAAATGCTCGGTAGGCACCGAAGGATACCCATACCCAATCCAGATGATGTTTTTTCGGCCCGGCAAATCGCGCACGCTGTCCGCAATCTCCACCAACGGCGCCACCACCTCGTTCAGCCCTACCGGCGCCGGATCCTTCCTCGCCTGCTGAATCGTATTCAGCGACGTAATATCACCCTCGTTCCCATGCTTCTTTAACGCATCCAGAAGCTCTGCCCGACTTTGCGTATAGTCGTGGACCACCGTAAACCGATGTTGTGCGCTCGTCGACACGAACATCGTTGGAGAACCCAGCACCTCAGGCTGCGCCTTCAGGTACTTCTCCACCATCTGCCGCGCATACGCGACGTCCTGGAACGGAGTGTTCCTCTCGTCCAGTACGAGAATGTTCACCGGGGCGTTGCCGATAGACTCCAGATCCCTGCTGCTGCGAACCACCATCTTCCCTTGGGGCTCCTCGGGCATCGCATGAACCTGCGGCGGCTCAAACGACCGAATCGACTGCGGTGCCTTGTCCTCCATAATGGTGAACTGCGACTTGTCCAGCCCCGTTACGAAGTTTCCCTTCGCGTCCGTCACCGTCACGTCCAGCACCACCAGCCGCGCCGAAACATGCAGCGTCTGCGTCTCTCCGCTCCCCTGCTCCTGCGCACCACTTGCCACACAGCCCGCGCCCATCCAAACCATCAGACAAACCGACGCGCACCACGTCACGCTCCGAACCCGGCGATCAAACCGCAAGCCCATCACAAACATTCTTCTTCGTACTCCCAACCCGCTTTATACCACCCGAACCTTAACCCAGTGATGTGTTCATCCTGAGCGAAGCGCAGCGAAGTCGAAGGACTCGCGTCTCACCGTTGCTCTAGTTTTGCTGTCTTCCTTTGCCCTTGCTCGCCCCGGCTCTTGCCTTTTGCTTCTGCTTTGCCCTTGCCTGCTTCTGCCTTTGCTTCTGAGGTAGAGCGGGGCTTCAGACCCGCATCTAAATCACGGCACCGAAGGTGCAACCGCTCTGCCGAAGGCCGGAGCGAAGCCCGAAGGGCGCAACGACTTGAATGCCAGGCCAGACAAAAACCTGTCAAGCCCTTGGATCTCTAAAAAGCACGCAAACAACATAAAACAAGCCACTTATTTCTAAGCCAGAAGTGCCGATTAATTATCACCCAGCAGCTATACTTAACTCAGACTCAAGCAAGCAAAAGCCTCGGAGCAAAACTCCGAGGCTTTCTCCTTTTAAACCAATATCTTGCAAGCAAATATCCTGTTTTCAATATCTTGCAGGCATACATCGACCGCAACCAGCACAAAGAAAAGAACTTATGCCCAGAATCCTAGAACAATTTTTAGCTCTTCAGAAAGTTCTTTATCAGGAACAGAACGTTCGCAGGCCGCTCCGCCAGCCGCCGCATAAAGTAGGGATACCACTCTGGCCCGAACGGAACATACACCCTTACGCCGAAGCCCTGCTTCGCTAACCGCCGCTGTAGATCGCGCCGAATGCCATACAGCATCTGAAACTCAAACGCGCTCTTCGGAACATTGTTGTCTCGAACGAACTTCAGCAATATCTCGACGATCGCCTCATCATGCGTGGCAATCCCGCAGAAAACTCCCGATGTCATCAACAGCTTCGCAAGCTTTACATAGTTCGCGTCCACATCTGCCTTCAACGGAAAGGCAATCTCCGCGGGCTCCTTGTACGCTCCCTTGCAAAGTCGTATACGAATTCCCTGCTCCACCAACCGCTCCGCATCGACCTCGGTTCGGAACAAATACGCCTGCAGCACGGTGCCCACCCGACACGTACCATCCCCGCGTTCCTGTAGCCGCTCCGTCATCGCAACCGTGGCCTCAGTCAGTGGGCTGCCTTCCATGTCAATCCGCACGAAGGATTTCACCTGTGTAGCGTGCTCCACTAGATCACCGACGATGCTCTCCGCGAAAGCCGGGTCGAAGTCCATGCCCATCTGCGTCAGCTTCAGGCTCACATTCGCGTTCAGCTTCCCCGCATCAATCCGATCCAGCATCTCGTGATAGACCTGCGCCGAAGCCATCGCCTCAGCCTCCGTCGTCACGCTCTCGCCCAAAGCGTCCAGCGTCACCGCGATGCCTTCGCCATTCACACGTTTGCACGCTGCAATAGCGTCATCAATCGTCATCCCGGCAACAAACCGGCCTGACATCGTTCGCCCAATCGACGAGCTTTCCGCGAAGCTCCGTAGGGCTCTGTTCTGTGAAAGCGCAATGAAAAAGGATCGAAGCAAAGTGCAAATACCTCAGTGCGGCCAACTGGCGCACTCCGATATTCTCCCACGCCGCTCGTTATACAAGCGAGTCTTTGCCTGGCCTTAGGGTCGCTTCCCTAGCTGGTTATTCTTCACTGCAGCCTGCAGGGGAACCACCGCAGGGGAAGCCGCTCCAATGTACTCAAAGATGCTGTTAACGTAGTTGTCCGAGGTCCACACATTACCCGATGCATCGATGGCGATGCCAACTTCAGCAGTCGCTCCATTCGAGATGTATCCGGTAGCCGGCGAAATCACAGCACCCGTGCTCGAAAGGTGGCTGATCGAGCCATCCGCATTCGCCGTCCAAATAGTATTGCTCCCGTCCACAGCAATCGACGCGACATCCGCTGGAACTCGATATCCGGAACCGGACAGCGGCGCTCCGGCCGAATCTATCTTGCTCACAACCGCATTATCGAAGTTCGCCACCCATGCGTTGCCGTTCGCGTCGATTGCAACACCAACCGCCCCCGATAGGCCACCTCCTGTGTATCCATTCGAAGCCGCCGCCCCCGTGTTGGAAAACTTCGAAATGCTGTTCGTCACCCCGTAATTGGCAACCCAGACATTCTGTGAACTATCCACCGCAACGGCATAGGGGAAGTCCAAACCTCCCTGCTGAAACTGCGCCACGCCGGAACCCGACGCGTTCAGCTTGGTGACTGTATCATTCCCGTTCGTCGTAAACACGTTGCCGGTGCCGTCGATTGCGAGCGCGAACGGTTCCTTCAACCCGCTCGCCGTAAATCCACTACCGGACAGTGGCGTACCCCCAGACGTATGCTTGCTCACCGAGTTGTTGCCTACGTTCGCCGCCCATACATTGCCGAGCGTATCCACAGCGACAGCCTGCGGATAACTCAGCCCGCCGCCTTTGAACCCCGCCGTTCCCGATAACGGCTCGCCCACAGTACTGAACTCGCTCAGTGTCCCAGGGTCGACCGCGTTCGGAACCCATATATTGCCAGATGCATCGGCCGCGATCAGCTGGCCATAGTTCAATCCGCCTCCGGCGTACTCGATGCTCAGCGTCCAGTCGTTGGGCATACCCGCCAGCGACGGTTGGTACGGCCCACTCAATGCAAGCGAATTCAGGTTCATTCCAGGATTCAGTGCAATATTCTGGATCGCCGTCAGCGTGTCGTGCGGTGTTATTCCGCTGGTTCGGGTCGCCTGGAAGAGCTTCGAACAAGCCGCAGATCCTCCAGCTGAATCCACACACGTCGCCAGAACATTCGCCAGAGAGTTGATCGTGCTTGTAGGAATCGTGCCATTGCCCGCCGGCGTCGTCGTTCGCGTTTGCCCAGTCTCGCTGTCGTACAAGTTTGTCACCGTACGAAATGCGTTCACCAAACCTGTCTGATTTGTATTGCTCGTCCCCACCGCTGTGCTTCCCGCAGCCATAAACTGCGCCAGGGCATAGACACTTGCAACCGTCGTCACCTCATTCAGCGCTATATGTTTTGTCGCCACACTGTCACAGCTTCCCAGCGCAGACATCAGTACCGTACTGGGATTCGTCCCCCCACCGGCATCGCCGCCCACTGCAACGACATACACCTGTGTATTCGAGGAAGGGCACGTATAAGCGCTTGCGATATTGAACGCCCCGGTCTCATCGGTAATCACAGCACCCGAGCCACTTATCAGCGAAATCGCCCCTCCACCGTACACAGAGCTTCCCGCTGCAAACAAAGAAACATTTGCCCCACTTAGTGCGTGCTGCCCACCATAGACGTTGCCAGATACTCCCTTTCCTGTGCCTGGTGATCCCGTCGAAGGTGTACTCGGCGTTCCTGTCGTCGGATTGCTTGGCGTTCCCGTGGTCGGATTGCTCGGAGTCCCGGTCGTCGGCGTCGACGGCGTTCCCGTTTGGGGAGACGTCCCCTGCGGAAGGAAGCCTGAACCACAACCCACCAGCGCCACGCTCGCGGCCATCACAATACACACACTCATCCCGCGAAGGGACACTGGAAAACACATAACGCTCCTTACTTGACTCCGCAGTGGTTCAAAGCAGTTCAAAAAAGGCCAACAGGTCGTACAAGTGGGTCAGGTTCAAGGTAGCGACGTGCGTCGACAAAGGCTCTCCCTAAATCGGATAGAGCGAGTACAACATTTGTGTCAGGTGCGGTCATGCGCCGGAATAGTTCGAGTGTACAAAACACGCTGTTGTGTAAACTCAAGCACCCTCGAGCTGAACCTCATTTGTCACTATGCAAAAAAGAAGAGAGCCCGAAGGCTCTCCTCTCTTGGAAAGAGAGTATGAGTCTAGTGACGAGCTCCAACCTTTGCGCCGTGCTCTACCGGGCGAGTAACCATCGTGCTCGTGTCACGCATCGATGCAATCGCCTCATCGTAACGCCCTGCGACAGAGTTGGCACGAATTCTCGCCATATCCTCCAGCATCTTCATGCCGTCCTTCAGGTAGCTGATGCGCGAACGCTCATCGTGTCCCCAGGTCACAGGAACCTCGCGAATCTCGTACTTCAACTTCTGTGCGATGAAGAGAATCTCCGGATCGAACCCCCACCGCTCAATCGTCTGCAAGCGAAAGATCACCTGCGCCGCTTCCCTACGGAAAGCCTTAAAGCCACACTGCGTATCCTTGAAAGGAAGGCCCATCACGGTACGCGTAATCCAGTTGAAACACCGTCCGAAAAACTGCCGGTACAACGGCTGGTGGATCGTCTGCCGCGCACGGTCCAACCAGCGTGAACCCATGGCAACATCCGCACCATCATTAATCGCCGTAATCAGGCGTTCTGCTTCTTCCATAGGAGCCGACAGGTCCGCATCGGTAAACATCACGATGTCGCCCGCTGCCTGCAGCAGACCGTTCCGCACCGAATAGCCTTTGCCACGGTTTCCTGGATTCTGAACCAGATGCAAGCGAGGATGAGTGGTCATCCAGCGTCTCACAATTGCCGCAGTATCATCCTTCGAACCATCGTCAACTACGAGGACCTCGGCGTCCCAACCCTGCTCGGCAACACACGACATCACGCGTTGAAGGGCATCTTCAATGCGCGAGCTCTCGTTATACGCCGGGATAACAATACTTAACTGCGGATGCGCCATGGCGCTTTGCCAGCCTTCCTGACTGTTCTGCTACAGAAGTTCTAAGCTTATGTACGGGCGGGATATGCCGCGTTCATCATACTGCAACTATTTGACGTTCCGATACTCCTTTACGTCTCAAAACCTTGCAAAAAAATCGCAACCGCTCCAACCAGAGCACGATCTCAAGCCATCAAAGCACCGAGCCGTCCGAATGGCTTCCCTGCTAAACTCCACTGCATGACGGACGAGTTCCTTCCACCCCCACCATCCCCACCTCCACCACCTCCGCCGAACTTCGGCGGATACGGCCCCCCTCGCCCTCCGTATGCTCCGGCGTATTCAGCCCCCTATGCCACGACCTACCGGCCCAATCCCCCCAGCAGCCGCTCTCCTTGGTTCTACGTCGTCGTTATCGGTGGCTCGTTCGCCGCGATCTGCCTGGTGTTCTGGGGCATGGTCTGGTTCGCTATGCGCTCCGCCCAGGGCAGCAACTCCGGTCTTGGTATTAGCAGCAATAAGCAAATTGCTGTCATCGATATCGAAGGAGTCATCCTGTCACCGGAAACAGTCAACAGCCAACTCCGCAAGTTCGGTGATGACTCTTCCGTAAAGGCAATACTCCTGCACATCAACTCTCCCGGAGGCGGAGCAGCCGCATCCCAGGAGATCTACCACGAGGTTCTCCGCGTCCGGAAGGAGAAACATAAGAAGATCGTGGCCTCCGTCGAGAGTGTCGGGGCGTCCGGCGCCTACTACATCGCCAGCGCGTGCGACAGGATCTACGCCAACGAAGCCTCTGTCGTCGGCTCCATCGGCGTCATCATGGAGTGGATGAACTATGGCGACTTGCTCAAATGGGCGAAGCTCAAAAACATCACCATCACTGCCGGAGAACTCAAGGATGCGGGCGACCCCAGTCGTGATCTCACTCCGAAGGAACAGGCCTACTTCCAGTCGCTCGTCGACAACATGTACTCGCAGTTCGTCCACGACGTCGCCATCGGCCGCAACTCCACCGACGAGAAAATCAAGCCACTCGCGACAGGGCAAGTCTGGACAGGCAAGCAGTCTCTTTCGCTTGGCCTGATAGACCGCATTGGCGGCTTCCGTACGGCCCTGATTGATACCGCCCGAGAGGTTGGAATCTCCGGGGAACCAGCGATTGTTCGGCCCGCAAAAAACAAACGGAGCCTTCTTACACTGCTCACCGAGGATGGCGAGGATCTCTTCCCCAACCCAGGCCAGCTTTTAAACCGGGCTCCCGGCTTTTATTTTATGTGGAAGTAAATTCACCTCTACCAACCTTTAGATGTGCAACAATCATCACCAACCCCGGGGGAATCTTCCCGGGGTTTCATCTTTCTATAGAACGTTGCGGTCAGTTCCTGCATCACATGGGGAGCAAGATGTTCACTTATTTGCTACTTACGTAGGGTTTCCTTTAGCCGTGAACTTGCATCCCATTTATAATCAGCGCCAGTAGAATTGTCAGAACTAATTTAGATTCAACGATTCCTAATCGCCCTCCCCGGTACTGGAAAGGACCCGCTCATGACTAAGGCAGACCTTGTCGACAAAGTAACCGCCCTCGGTGACCTAACCCGTCGCGATGGTGAGGTCATCGTCGATACTCTCTTCGAATCTGTCATCGGTGCCCTCAAAGCCGGTGACAAAATCGAGATTCGTGGCTTTGGAAGCTTCCGCACTCGGCAGCGCAACGCACGCACAGGTCGAAACCCAAAGACCGGTGCCAAGGTCGATGTGCCAGCCAAGCGAGTTCCCTTCTTCAAGCCATCCAAAGAACTTCGTGACTCCGTTAATCCCGGCTCAGCGAAGTCCACACCCGTCGCAAAGATCGATCCTCATCATCCTCCGGCGATGTAATCCTCCGCGTCGTACACGGACTGCTCGCAAGGAGCCTCTAATCCTGTTCTCAGGACAGGCTCTTTGAGCGTCTACCCCTCCGAAAATGAACTCCAGCCTCAGGCTGCTCTATACTTACTTCAGCGTGGAGCTCCTTCTCAATCTCCTGTGGTTTTCGGTTTCGCTGCTTCTCGTCGCCCTATGGACGCGAGCGGCACGACGCGGCCACACACGCCTTACCTGGAATACGTTCGCCGCATTGGCGCTCCTTCTGGTTCTCCTGTTGCCGGTTATTTCCATGACGGACGATCTCGTCGCCATGGCTGCTCCGCTTGAGGACGATCATCCTGTCCGTCGTGGCGACATGCCGTTGTCCCATCTGGAGCAGAGCCCGGCCACCCCGTTGGACGTCGTTGCTCTGGCGGCGCTTCTCGTCTTAGGCATGGCCTTTCTCGCTACTCGCCTTTCGCGGCTTGTTCCTCCCCCTTCCCTGAATAAGTTCTTGGCTGGTTTCGCCCGTGCCAACGCCGTGCGCCCTCCTCCCACGGCCCTGCTCGCCGCCTAGTTTAGTTAGGAAGCGCGGTTAGGCTTCCATCGGGCCCACTCCATCTGCATTTAAAACTGAAGGTAGGCATGACACCGAACGCCCTTCGTGCTCTCGGCGCCACCCTGTTCTCTTTGGCGTCCGTCCTCGCAGCACAAACGAACCAACCCTCCCCGCCTCAGACCGCTGTGGCTTCGCTGACTCTTCAGCAGGCCGTCGCTCGCGCTCTTGCTGCCAACCCCACACTAGCCTCAGCACGTCAGCACACCTCCGCAGTCGAGGCCAACAAGATCACAGCAGGCCTGCGCCAAAACCCCACGCTCACCCTCTATGGTCAGGGCATCACGCTTCCAGAACGGCCTGACCAGCCTGACGGCAATCCCTTCTTCTACTCCGCCAACGTCTCGCGCCTCTTCGAGCGCGGAGAGAAACGCCGCTGGCGTCTGGACTCCGCCAACGCCACCGCGGACTCCACGCAAAGTCTCTACCGCGACCAGGAGCGCCAACTCACTCTCGCCGTCCGCCAGGCATTCACCAATATGCTGCTGGCAAAAGAGTCGCTCGCTGTCGCCGAGGAGAACCTTACGGACTACCGGAAGACCCTCGACCTGAGCAAAGCGCGGCTCGATGCTGGTGACATCACGAGAACCGACTTCGAGCGCATCGACCTGCAGCTGGCACAGTTCGAGTCCGACGACGACAATGCCCGCCTCGCCCTCCAGCAGGCCTCTACCCAACTTCAGCTTCTCTTCGGCGTGGATCATCCCGCACCAAATCTCGACATTACCGGCACCCTCCAGCCTCCGCAAATTCCCATCACTCTCACTGAGGTCGAGAATCAGGCTCTCGCCGCGCGGCCAGACTACCTCGCCGCGCGCCAGGCGCTCACTGCCGCCGAAGCCAATTCAAAGCTCGCAGTAGCCGGAGGCACCACCGATCCCACCCTCGGCACCGAGTACGACCGCAACGGCATCAACAACACCTTTGGCCTGTCGCTGTCGATCCCTGTCCGCGTCTTCGACCGCAACCAGGGCGAGAAGGAGCGTACCCGCTACGAGGTCGACTCCAGTCGCTCCACCGTCACCGCCGCGCACAACCAGGTGGTCTCCGACGTAGACATGGCCTGGATGGCGCTCGAGACCGCGCAGCATCTCGCCCAGCGCTATAACGGCCATTATCTCGATGAGGCAGGACACGTTCGCGATAACCTGCAGTTCAGCTATCGCAACGGCAACTCCACCCTGCTCGACTATCTCTCGGCGCTGAGAGACTATCGCGCGATTCACCTTTCGAGCCTTACTGCAAACGCGCAGGTATGGCTCGCCCTCCACCAGCTCAGCTTCGCCACCGCGACGGACATCCTCCCATGAAGGCCCGCATGAACACACGTTGGAACACGATTGATTCCCTGCTTCTGCTCTCGCTCGCCGCGCTGCCGCTGACGGCCTGCAAGTCCTCTACCCCTCCACCGGCCGAAGCCACGCAGCCCGCAAATGCAGGCATCGAGACCACCATCGCCCACGCGCAGCAGAGCACCGACTACCTTGAAATCCCGGCACGCGTCACCGCGGATCCATCTCACGTTGTCCACATCTTTCCTCCCGCTAGCGGACGCACGCTCGCTCTACGCGTGCTTCCGGGGCAGGACGTGAAGAAGAACGACATCGTCGCCACGCTTCAGAGTAGCGAAATCGCCGCCGCACGTACCGACTATCAGAAAGCGAAGATCGAGGTTCTCAGGTCAGATCGTGCCCTCACCCGCGGCAAACTCCTGCTCCAGCACGAGGTCCTCTCTCAAGCCGATTACTATGACCTCGAAGCTGCTGACCAGACCGCGCACTCTGAGCTGGAGCGCTCACGTCAACGTATTCAGGAACTAGGCTTCTCCGAGGAGAGTGCGTCCGATGAGGTCATCGTTCGCTCACCTATCTCCGGTGTGGTGCTCGATATCGGCACTGCGGTAGGCGAGTTGGAGCGATCGCTCGACACCGCTACTCCAATCGCCACAATCGCCAACATCGACACCGTTTGGATCGTCGGCGACGTCTTCGAACGTGATCTCACAAGCATAAAGCCAGGTCGCGAAGTCGAGATCAGCATTCCCGCTTATCCCGGCCTGAAGCTCTCAGGCCGCGTTGCCAACGTCGGTAACGCCATCGATCCAAACACCCACACCCTCAAGCTCCGCGTCACCCTCCCTAACCCTCAGCACACCATGAAGGCCGACATGTTCGCCACGATCCGCATCCCCGGAGCCGCGCGCAATGCCGTCATCCTGCCTTCGACAGCAGTCATCCACGAAGGCGACAAAACCTCAGTCTTTGTTCAGAACGCATCCGGCAAGTACGACCAGCGTCCCGTCACAATCGGCCGCAGCTTCGACTCCGGCGCCGTGAAGAACATTGAGGTTCTCAGCGGCATCAACGACGGCGACAAGGTCGTCACAGTAGGCGGAGCACTCCTCCGTCCCACCAACGGAGATTGATCGCGTGCAGCCACTTATTCGACTCTTCATTCGGTACCGCGCTATCATCCTCATCCTCTTCGGCATCATGCTCGCCGCTGGAGCCTTCGCACTCTCGCGTCTCGACATCGAGGCCTACCCCGACCCATCGCCTCCGCTCGTCGAGATCATCACCCAGAACCCTTCCTGGTCCGCCGAAGAGATGGAGCAGCAGGTCACCGTGCCTGTCGAAACCGCGCTCAACGGCACACCGCACCTCGAAGAGGTCCGCTCCATCTCCATCTTCGGCCTCTCCGACGTCAAGCTCTACTTCAGCTTCGACTCTGAGTACTTCCGCGACCGTCAGGAGGTCCTCAACCGTCTCCAGACACTCTCGCTACCCAACAACCTCCAGCCTCAACTCTCTCCCTGGTCACCCATCGGCGAGATCTTCCGCTACCAGCTCTCCGGCCCCGGCTACACACTCAACGAGCTCAAGGCCACGCAGGATTGGCTCGTCCGTCGAGAGCTCAAGCAGGTTCCCGGCATCATCGACATCACCACATTCGGAGGAACCACGCGCCAGTACCAGGTAGAGACCGACCCGGCCAAGCTCCTCAGTTATGGAGTAACGCTTCCTCAGGTCCTCACCGCAATCCAGTCCTCCAACGCCAACGCCGGAGGCAACTACCTTCAGCTCGGCAACCAAAACGTCAACGTTCGCGCACTCGGCCAGGTCCACAGTACCGACGACATCGCCCACATCGTTGTAGCTGAAAAGAACGGGGCCCCGATCACTGTCGGCGATGTAGCCAGGGTCAGCGAAGGCTCTCAGCCTCGCCTCGGACGCGTTGGCCGCAACAAGGAGAACGACATCGTTCTCGGCATCGTCCTCCTGCAAAAGGAAGAAAAGTCCCTTCCCGCCCTCAAGGCCCTCAAGGAGAAGATCGCCGCCCTCAACACCGGCAGCCTTCTTCCCCCGGGCATGCACATCAGCACCATCTACGACCGCACCAAACTCATCGACCGCACCACCCACACTGTGCGCGAGGTCATCATCACCGGCCTCGTTCTCGTCACCCTCGTGTTGCTCTCCATGCTCGGAGACCTGCGCATTACCTTCATTGCAGCCGTCACCATTCCTTTCGCCGTCCTCTTCTCCTTCGGCATGATGGTGCTCACCGGACGCTCCGCCAACCTCATCTCCATCGGCGCCATCGACTTCGGCATCCTCGTCGACTCCTCCATCATCGTGCTCGAGAGCATCTACCGAAAACTCTCCCGCCGCATCCCTGGTGAAGAGACCGGCGACCTCATCGTCGAGGGCGTCACCGACGCTGCGCGCCCCGTGCTCTTCTCTACGGCCATCATCCTCATCGCCTTCATCCCGCTCTTCACCATGCAAGGCGTCGCCGGACAGATCTTCTCTCCTATGTCCGTTACCTACGGCTTCGCTCTCCTCGGAGCTCTCCTCTTCGCGCTCATCTTCGCACCTGTACTCGGATACATGACCGCTCCCGCCGAGCAGAAGGTCGGCGACGGCTACACCTGGCTCAGCCGCCATCTCAAGAACGGCTACGAAAAGGCCCTCCACCAAACCTTGAAAGTACCTTCGCTCGTCTGGATCGGCGCCGCTGTCATGCTCGGTATCGGCGTGCTCTGCTTCGTCCTCGTCGGCGGCGAGTTCATGCCTCCCCTTGAAGAAGGCAACCTCTGGATCCGTGCCACGCTGCCGCAGGACATCTCCTTCGACACCTCCGCCAACATAGCCAATCAGCTCCGTCAAGTCATCGCGGAATCGCCCGAGGTGACCCAAACCGTCTCGCAGATGGGACGTCCCGATGACGGAACCGACGTCTCCACCTTCAACAACGTCGAGATCTCCGCGACTCTCAAACCTCAAGAGGAGTGGCGCCCCGGCCTCACCAAGCCAAAGCTCATCGACGAGATGAACAAGCGCCTCTCTCGCTTCCCCGGCATCGAGCTCAACTTCTCACAGAACATTCAAGACAACGTTGAGGAGGCCATGTCGGGCGTCAAGGGTGAAAACTCTCTCAAGCTCTTCGGAGACGACCTCGACACCCTCACAAACCTCGCCAACAAAATTCAGAAGACCATGAAGTCCGTCCCCGGCGTAGCCGACGTTGGTGTCTTCAAGGTTGGCGGTCAGCCCTCTCTTGTCGTCCAAATTGACCGTGCGCGCGCCGCACGCTATGGGATCCTGGCCGGTGACATCAACGCCGCAATTCAGGCCGCCGTCGGAGGAGCGCCCGTCACGCAGGTAATCCAGGGTGACCGCCGCTTCGACCTTACTGTCCGCTATCCCGAAGCCAGCCGCTCCACGCCAGAAGCCATCCGCGCCATTCTCGTCCCCACCGCCGATGGCTCACGCATCCCACTGGGCCAGATTGCCGACGTGACCATTCGCGAAGGCAGCTTCCAGATCTTCCGCGAAGCCGGCCGACGCTACATTCCCATCAAGTTCTCCGTACGCGGACGCGACCTGGCCACTACCATCACCGACCTGCAGGCCAAAATCAAGCAGCAGGTCCCCATGCCAACCGGCTACGACTACACATGGGCCGGCGAGTTCGACTCCCTGCGCAAGGAGCAGAAGCGCCTCGCCGTCATCATCCCCATCTCGCTCGCCATCATCGTCATCCTCCTCTATATGCAGTTCGGTACCTGGAAGGATGCCCTTATCGTCCTCGCAACGCTCCCTTTCGCCGCTGTCGGAGGAACAGTCTCGCTCTTCGTCAGCCACACGCCCTTCAGCATCTCGGCGGCCGTCGGCTTCACTTCGCTGATCGGAGTCGCCACACTCGGCTGCGTCGTCTTTATGTCCGGAGTTCGTCGCGCTCAGCGTGAGAGCATCGACGGCACCGGTCTGGAACACGGCTGCGTCGACGAGATGCGCCCAGTCGTCATGGCCTGCATGGCCGCCAGCCTCGGCCTGCTCCCTGCCGCGCTCTCCAATGGCATCGGTGCACAGGCTCAGCAGCCGCTCGCTCGCGTTGTGGTAGGCGGCATGATCACCACAATTATCGCCATCCTCTTCATCATGCCGCTGCTGCTCCGGCAGCAGCGTGTGATTCATCACGTCGATCCTGAAGCCGTGGAATAACAACTTGAGACAAATCGCAGGGATGCGCAGTCAACTCGACTGCGCATCCTTGAACACTTTCAAAAGTGCATTCAGCTCCGCAGGATTCACATCGCTCACCGCCTGCACTTCGAGCGGGCCTGCCGAAAACGTCCTCAAATGAAATCCTGCATGTTCGCTCGAAGATATCGACGGCTCACTCGCGGCCTCCCGGAGGGTTACAAACAGCGACGCGCGATGCTTGCCTATTCGATAGATCAACTGAGCAGCCGGCCTGCCATGCAAATACGTCATATCTGCCCCCTCAAGCGACGTTCCCTCCGGTAATGCCTCCGGCAGATTGAAGCTGAACGGAACCCTCCCCTGAAACCACGGCTTCACTGTATGCCTGTCTGTTGAAATCACATCCAGCGGACTATCGGGAGACAGCGCCGCAACATGCTGATCCAGAATCTCGTTCGCGATCGCCGCCGTCGCCACCGCGGCGACCTCGTTCTTTCGTGCTCGCTGCATCAGCGTCAGGGATGTCAGTGCCACAATCGCCAGCACGGCTGCCGTAGCCCATGCCACCATCGCTCCCCTTGGCGATCTCGCAGGTACCATCTGCAAACCGCGACTCTGTCGTGCAATTCTTTCCGCAAACTGCGGTGACGGCGTATACCGTGCTCCCGCCTTCGCCGTTGCCAGTTTCAGCATCGCGCTCGAAAGCGCACCAGCCGTGCACGACGAGCAATCCGCAAGATGCTTCCGTGCCTCCTCACGCTCCTGCTCCGACAATTCGTCGCTAACCAAAGCGTTCAAAAGAGAAGCATCCAGATGCTCGCTCATCTCCGCTCCTCTCTACCGTGCAGCAGCACTTGGCGTAGCACGCCCCGCGCACGCGAGACACGTGACATCACCGTGCCAATCGGAATATCCAACACCATTGCAATTTCCTTGTACTTCATCTCTTCCACGTCGCACAGCAACAGAACCTCCAGCAGCGACTGCGGCAACTCCTCCATCGCCGAGCGCACCTCTGCCTGGTCGCTTAACGCAAGCATCCTGCTCTCCGGGGTATCCCAGTCTACGGTCGCCTCTACATAACCCTCATGCTCGTCCAACGAAATCGTATTCTTCGCCGCCAGTCCGGACTTCGATGTCAGATACGTGTTCCGCAGAATGCGAAAGATCCACGCCTTAAAGTTTGTGCCCTGCTCAAAACCCGCAAACCCGCGCAACGCCTTGAAGAACGTCTCCTGCACAAGATCCTCTGCGTCGTTCTGACTTCGCGTAAGCCAGCAGGCGACGTTATACAGCGATGGAAACAACGGCAATGCCAGCTCTTCAAAGCCATCGGCCTGCGGTGTGCCACCACCAGTCACTCTCTTCCAATGCACAGAGATCAACCTCGACGAAAACTTGTTCCTCTACGTAAACAACCGGGCCCGCAAATTATTCCCAACTTACGCGAATAAAACCGTAGCTCCGCAGTTTACGTCGTCAGAGGAGCTCAATACATGAACGACAGCCGCAACAATATTTCGCCTGATAGCAATCTAATCGCGAAAGATCAAACAGAATCACCCACTAATGATGGCATCGACCGCCGAAATTTCCTTAGCTGCATGGCCTGGGCCGGCACTGGTCTTCTCTGGACCCTTAGCGGCGGGGTTCCGCAATCGCGTCTCTTTGCCGCCACAATCAAACAGGACGCTGCCACCGCGAAAAAAGACTCCGGTTCCTTCAGCTTCGTTCAGATAAGTGACAGCCACATCGGCTTCAACAAAGCCGCCAACCAGGACGTCGCCGGAACCCTCCGGCTCGCAATCAACAAGATCAACGCCCAGGCCTCAGCAGCCGACTTCATGCTTCACACCGGCGATATCACGCAATCTGCAAAGGCTGCCGAATTCGATACTGCTTCACAGATCATTAGGGAAGCCAAGGTAGGGCAAAGCTTCTACGTCCCCGGCGAGCACGACACCGCTGCCGACGATGGAGCCCTCTATCACGAACGCTTCGGCAAAGGAACCATTGGCAGCGGCTGGTATAGCTTCAACCACAAGGGCGTTCACTTCATCGGTCTCAACAACGTCGTTCAGATCGATGCGATGGGCAAACTTGGAGCTGAGCAACTCAGTTGGCTCAAAAAAGATTTGGCTGCTCTCCCAACATCCACGCCCATCGTCATCTTCGCACACATCCCCCTCTGGATGGTCTATCCCGACTGGGGCTGGGGCACCCAGGATGGCGCCGAAGCTCTCACCTACCTCAAGCGATTCGGATCCGTCACTGTTCTCAACGGGCACATCCACCAAGTCGTGCAAAAGGTCGAAGGCCATGTCTCCTTCCACACCGCGACATCCACTGCGTTCCCTCAACCCGCGCCGGGCCACGCGTCTAATCCTGGCCCCATGGTTGTTCCGGCAGGCCGCCTACAGAGCGTGCTTGGCGTTACCAACGTTCGATTTGTGCCCAAGCAGGGGCAGCTCGCAATCATCGACTCAACTTTGGCAGAAAACGCATGAGAATCGTACGAATTGCTCTTGCCCTCTGTATCTCTTTGGTCTTCTCGCTGGCTTTGGCTTTGGTTCATCCCTTTGGAGACGCGCATCTTCGGACTCCCCGATTAAGCGCGTCTCCGTTAGAAAATCTATCTTCCATTCCCGCCGCGCCGCGTGGCGTCCTGACCCTGAAGTGTGCCGACTGCCACTCCGACTCAACCCGCGCTCCCTGGTACGGCAGTCTCGCTCCCGGTTCATGGCTCATGGAGCGCGACATCCTCAAAGGTCGTCAGCACATGAACCTCTCTCACTGGGCCGAGTTGTCCTCTGATGAACAGCAAGGCCTCGCATCAAAGATCGTTCAGCAGACCCGTACCCGCTCCATGCCTCTCCTCCAGTACAGGCTCATCCATTGGAATACACGAATTACCGATGCAGACGTACAGACTCTCCAGGCATGGGCACGCAACTACTCAACTCCAGGAGCCGCGAACTCCCCCACAATTGCCTCACCGCTTCACAGCGACGCCACGCTCGGCAAACTCATCTTTGAAAAACGATGCGTTGGCTGCCACACCATCGAACAGAACCGTGAAGGCCCGCGGCTCGCCGGAGTCTACGGCCGCGCTGCTGGTTCTACACCGCAGTTTTCATACTCCGAAGCTTTGAGGAAAGCGAACATCACCTGGAGCGACGATTCACTCGAGCGCTGGCTCACCGATCCCGACACCTACGTCCCCGGAAACAACATGGAGTTCGCCGTCAGAAAACCCGATGAACGCCGCAATCTGATCGCATATCTCAAGCAACTTCCCGCGAAATAGGCGCGTCGGCAAATCAGTGATTCGCCGACGCGCCACCCTTTGCCGCTTGAAAACGACTGATCAGAAACACCAGCGGCGTAACCGCCAGCGTCACCCATCCAATCGCACGAAACACATCCATGAACCCAAGCAGTCGCGTCTGTGCTCCAAGCTGCTCGTAATACCGTAGATACGCAGCCCTCGCTGCATCGGCATGCGAGTACCCCTGACTCATCAGGTAATTCGTCGTCCTCCGTATCGATTCCTGTAGCCACGCCCCCGATGCGGGCAGGTTCGACGACATCACCGACTGATGAAAGCTCTGCCTCCGCTCACTCAACGTCGTCGCAAACGAGATCCCAAAGCTTCCACCCCAGTTGCGGAAAAGATTCGTCAAACTCGACGCCCGATTGTTCTCATTCGGCTTTAGCTGCGAGTAAGCCACCACGCTCAGCGGGACAAAGAAGAACGCATACCCCAATCCTTGAAATGCCCTCGCCAGCGCATAGTGCGCGTAGTCCGTCTGTAACGTCAGCCCACTGTAATAGATCATCGACGCAGACACAGTCGACAGACTGATCAGCAGCAGCGTCTTCGGATGCACAATCCCCCGCTGCACCAACTGCGCTCCCACCGGGGCCAGCAGCGTAATCACAAACGCTCCCGGCCCCAGCACCAACCCGGCATCAATCGCCCTGTATCCATACAGAGACTGCAGTATCTGCGGAATCATCGTTGTCGTAGCGAATAACCCAAACCCGAATACGAAATAGAAGACCGAGGCGATCGCAAAGTTCGGGTGCCGCAACAACCTCAGCTCAATAATCGGATCATCAACCTTCAACTCCCAATAGATCGCCACCGCAAAACAAGCAATCGCAATCGCAAATAGCCAGCAGATGAAGCTGCTCCCGAACCAGTCATCGATCTGTCCACGATCCAGCATGATCTCCAACGCAGCCGAACCCAGCGCGATCAATCCAATTCCTACCCCGTCAATCTTCAGCCGACCGCCAACCCTCGCGCTCTCCCTCTCCTCCTGGAACGCCGGTGGATCGTGCACAAATCGATTCGTCAAAAACAGCGACAACAGCCCAATCGGAATGTTGATCAGAAACACCCATCGCCAGTTGTAGTTGTCTGTGATCCATCCGCCCAACACCGGTCCGATAGCCGGAGCGGTCACTATCGCCACGGTATAGAGTGCGAATGCAGACGCCCGCTTTGCCGGCGGAAATGTGTCGATCAAAATCGCCTGCTCTACCGGAGCGAGCCCACCCCCGCCCACACCCTGCAGTACACGGCTCACCAGCATAATTCCCAGCGTCGGAGCGATGCCGCAAAAAAATGACGTCAAGGTAAACAGGGCCACGCACGCCATGTAATAGTTCTTCCTGCCAAACACCCTGCTCAGCCACGCGCTCATCGGCAGAACAACAGCATTCGCCACCAGGTATGTGGTCAGGATCCACGTCACCTCATCGAAGCTGCGTCCCAACCCTCCTGCGATATGCGGCAGCGAAACATTGGCAATCGAAGTATCCAGCAGTTCCATGAACGTCGCCAGCGTCACCGTCAAAGCAACTACCCACGGGTTCACCGCCTTGCGCGCTACTGCTACTTTCTGCTCGGGAAGTACCAGGACTGCTCCCATCGCCCGCGAGCCTCCGTCAAAGTGACTGATTCAACCGGCCATCTTTCATAGATCAAATAAAAGAGACCGATTGGTCTCTATACGATGCGCAACCTCCCTCTACCGATTCTGCGATTCCATAAATATGAGAACCGCTATGCTTTATCCACGGCGCTCCACCCGCGATCCATTGCGCCGTTTCGCTCGAACCTGCGTCTCCAGATACACATCCAGCTGCTCCATCGCATCCAGTAACGCCTGATCATTCTTCTCAATACGGCTTACCAGCATTCCACCCTCAAGCCCGGAGATGATCAGCCGCGAAACCTTCTCAACGTCGACATCCCCCTTTACAGTTCCCGCTGCAATCCCCTCGCTGAGAGTTGTCTGCAACATCCGCTGCCAGCCGCGAAGCGCCTTCTGCACTCTCTCCCGCAGAATCGGATTTCCGTTGTCCGAATCCACTCCCGTATTCAACAATGGACATCCCCCGCCGACACCCACTCGATGGACAAATCGAGAAATGTGCTGCTTCAGCCGGTCTACATGGTTCGGAATCTCATCGAGCCCCTGGCGGCGCTGCCCCATCGCAAGCGCCCAGGCATAGTCGAACGCCTCTGCGGCAATCTCCTCCTTGCTCTCAAAATGACGGTAGATACCGCCCTTCTCAAGCCCTGTCGCCGCCATGATGTCCTTCAATACGCAGCCCGCGTACCCCTGCTTATTAAAAAGCGGTGCCGCGGCGGCAATAATCTTCTGTCGTGTCTCTTCGCCTTTATTCATTCCAACCTCTCGAGAAAACCGATCGGTCTCAGAATACCAGTTCGCTATCCAACAACACCCACCACGTTCAACATCCGGCCTGCCACACCCTTCTCCGCCCGATGCGAAAAATATCTCCGCTCACCCGCCTCGTCACGCGCACATGCTGTGCAATAGCCCACCACCGTAATCCGCTCCGGCGACACCCCCGCAGCCAGCAACTGACGTCGATTCGCCTCCCACAGGTCTACATACAACTGTCCGCCCGCCTCGGTACGAAACAACAAACTGCTATACGCAAACCTTGCCGCAAATCTCTCCCGCACCTCTTCGCCCACCGAATAGCAGCAAGCGCCGATACTCGGGCCAACCGCCGCCAGAAGATCCCCTGTCTGCGAGCCGTACTCCCGCTGCATCGCATCGATACCTTGTTCCACGATCTTCTCCACCGTCCCCCGCCATCCCGCGTGGAACGCCCCCACTACACGCTTTGCCTTGTCCACGACCAACACCGGAACACAATCCGCTGTCCCCGCAGCAAGAAGAACACCGGGAACATCCGTTACAAGCCCATCGCCTTCCAGCACAGCCTTGCCATCCAGGGTCTCTAGTCGCCCCTCCAGCGCCCCGTCCTCGGCCCTGACCACACGAACCACCCCAGAATGGACCTGCCGGACGGTCACCAGGCGCATTGCCCCTGCCCCATCATCCCCGCTTACCGCGTCCACCAGCCGCCTCCGGTTCTCCGCCACGTTCGCCGGATCATCCTCCTTCGTCCACCCAAGATTCAGCGTCTCGCCCCCGTAAACCGTTGAAACACCTCCTGCTCGAGTACTGAACCCGTGCCGCAGCCACTTAAGTTCATCCCACTCCGCCACCCGCACCACATTGATCTCTGCCATACTGGACTCATTCTAAAGCTCTAAAATGCTTTTCCTGAAGTTGACCTTTCCTTCAGCATTTCGTCTCTCCCTGAGCAGCATTTTGAGTTTCCAAGAGACTGATAACCGCCTATTTTTCAACAATATTTGCATCCTTAACCTAGGGCTTGTAAGATACCCCGATTGTAGACATGAGAGCGAACGTGCCCACTCCCAGCGCAGCAGCACAACTTCTTCGTACCCGCATCGGCAAAATTTGCGTCGCGATCATCGGCTCCACTGCCGCCGAGATGATCGAAAAGGCGACTGCCGTTGTGAAAGAAACTCCCTTCCTCGAGTTCCGCCTCGATTACCTCGAGAAGCCCCTGGCGGCGCTTCCTAAGTTCAAGCAGTTCTTCGCCGATAACACCGCCGCCACTGGCGTCGCGACCTGTCGACGCTCAGCAAACGGCGGCAAATTCTCCGGCACCCTGGCCTCCGAAATGGAGATCCTCGTCAAGGCTGCCCATTCCGGATTCCATCTCGTTGATCTCGAGTTGGAATCTGCCGAGTCCCTTAAGAAGGGTGAACTTCAGAAGCTTCGCGACGCCGGCGTCGGTCTCATCATCAGCCATCACGATTTCGCAGCCACCAAGGACCTCGACAAGATCTACGAGCGCATCGAGCCCTTTCATGCCGATTTCGTCAAGATCGTCCCCACGGCCAAGCACCTTGTCGACAATGTCACCCTCATTCGCTTCATCGAGCGCATGAACGAGAGTGCAAACATCATCGGCATCTGCATGGGCGACGCCGGAATCATCTCTCGCGTTCTCGGCCTCCGCGCTGGCTCGGTCTTCACCTTCGCCGCAGCAACCTCAGGCGAGGAGACCGGCCCCGGCCAGATCGCCGGCCGCACTCTCATGGAAACCTATCGCATCGACCAGGTCGATGCCGCCACCAAGGTCTACGGCGTAGCAGGCAACCCCATCAAGAGCTCGCTCTCGCCTGTCATGATGAACACGGCCTTCCGGCGCGAGACCGTCAATGCCGTCTACCTCGCGCTTCAGGCCACCAAGGTCAGCGACCTTCTCAAACTCGTCAGCGAGATCCCCATCCAGGGCCTCAGCGTCACCATGCCGCACAAGCAGGAGATCATGGCCCATCTTGAGAATACCGACCCTCTCTCGGCCAAGATCGGAGCCTGTAATACCATCCTTCGCGCACAGGATGGAAAACTCTACGGCTTCAACACCGACGTGGCAGGCATCATAGGGCCGCTCGAAAAGCGCATGTCCCTCCGTGGAGCCAAAGCCCTCGTCCTCGGAGCAGGAGGCGCAGCCCGCGCCGCCGTATTCGGCCTTCGCGACAAGGGTGCAGAGGTCTTCATCCTCAACCGCACCCCTGAGACGGCCCAGAAGCTGGCCCGCCAGTCCGGATCCAAGTCCATCAAGAAAGATGTCGCTGCAAAGACGGCATTCGACGTCATCATCAACGCCACCCCAATCGGAATGGCCGGACAGAAGGGTACTCACCTCCTCGAGGCTAAGGAGCTGAATACCAAGCTCGTCTTCGATCTCGTCTACAACCCCATTGAAACCCCGCTCATCCGGCTTGCCCGTCAGCAGGGAATCCCCTTCATCACTGGCGTCGAGATGTTCGTTCAGCAGGGGGCCCGCCAGTTTGAGATCTGGACCGGCAAGCCCGCCCCTGAGGAAGAGATGCTACGCGTCGTAATCCATGCTCTCCGTCAGCAGGCCGAGGCGGCCGCAGAAGAAGCCTCCGCTACTCCCTCCAAGGCCTCGTCAACAAAGGCGCCTTCGAAGGCAAAGAAAGCCTCCTAAGTTCAAGACGCACAGTGTTACGTCAGAACGAATAGGCAAGCCCGGCCGAAAACACCGGAAAGAACGACGCATAGCTCAGGTTGTGATTGTTGCGCGCTATAAATGCCGCAAGGTCCTTCTGAAATCCGGGGTCGTCCATCACTGCCTGACACCCCAACTCTGGTGGGTAGTTGGGGTCGCATGCGCTGCCCGCAAAATCACCTTCAGCGTCGGCTGGCCGACGTAGTAGAACCCAGCCTCTACCGGAAAGCTCACGTGGCTCTTCTTCCGGGGAATCATGTTGCCAAAGCCTAGCGTAAGTCCTGGCGAGACCTTCCGGAAGGTCACAGACCCCGAACCATGCAGAGGATCAGACGAACTGCTGACGTAGTCCTGTCCATTCATGCTCAAGCTGTTCCCGGCAGGAATAAGTGCGGTCCCGCGCATCTGGTTGCTGTTTGCAAAAACCATCAGGGGGCTAATCCGGAACCAGCCGCCAAACGGAAACCAGTCCAATGCGGTATGCCCTGCACTCATGCGCATCGCGGCGTTGACATCCGCTCCCTCCTCCTTAAAGGCGAAGGTGTAACCGAAGCGATCATAGCCAGCCCGAAGATTGAGTTTCCTCGCCAGTGGAGTAGCCACGTCAAAGCCTGCACCACCAATCCCAAGCCGCCACGCAACACCGATCCTCGAAAACGGTCGGAACACTCTGGGCTCTTGAGACGCTCGCACAGGGGTGACAAAGCCGGCTCCCACCGTCGCACTGTCGCCTGCACTTATGGCGCTATCGGAAAATCGGCTGCTCGAAACTGAAGAGGAATCCTCAGCGAGCAGCGTCTTCTTTGTATCGGGCCTCTCTAGTAACTGTGCAAAGTCAATACCGCTAGTCAGCATCAGCGCAGCCAGAGAGAGCAGTCTGCAAGTGAGCATTCGTGACGTCATAAGGAACTCCTCCACCGCCACTATCGGCTGAAGGAGAACAGGCAAGAGACAGACCCGTCTTGATTCGGCAGATTGCAGAATCAAAACGGGTCTGAGCAGATCCCGGATATGGCGCTTTTAGAGCATAGCCAAAAGCAGGAAACCTTTCTGTCGTCTACGGCTTCTTGCGCTTCAAGAGCCAAACAATGACGATGAGCACGAGCAGCAGCAACAATAGCCACCACCACTTTTCGAGGAAGCCACCACCGCCACCGGTAATCGTCCCCACGGCCACAGGGGGAATCTCGTCGACGAACACTTTGGCCGCCTCGTCCTGACCAATCACCGCGACGTCGAGGGTGCAGGCATCAAAAAGCGGTCCCGGTTTCACGCCCGCTGCCGTGCAGACTCCCTGCGCCCTCTCTCGGATACCCGCCTCAAGGTCGTTGGCATAGAA
>Ga0163162_10000120_pt1 | contig 69255 bp, 62 predicted proteins | sample S55metaG_FD_115310 | JGI IMG/M metagenome (GOLD analysis project Ga0163162, IMG submission 115310) | Switchgrass rhizosphere microbial communities from Kellogg Biological Station, Michigan, USA - S5-5 metaG | ecosystem: Host-associated > Plants > Roots > Rhizosphere > Soil | place: USA...
ACATCAGGATAATTTCATCAACATATTTTCTGTCATTCGATAATCTGGGTACTTTGTGTTGACCGCCGAGTTTACCTTTACTGCGCAGCCACTCCATAAATAATCCTTTGGGAAGGGATGTAACGCGAGGTAGTCCAAGTGCAATACTCTTGTGACGCTTTGCCTCATAATCACTATTGATATTCTGCAGCGCTTTGTCGAGCTCATAAATGAAATGATCCATATCATCCGGTTCTTTTTCAAATTCAATCAGCCATTCATGCGCGCCATTAACTTCATCGCTAAAATATATTGGTGCTGCTGTGTAATCATTGACAACTGCCCCGGTTTTCTCACTGGCTACTGCGATTGCTTTATCAGAATTGTCAACGATGACTTCCTCACCAAATGCATTAATGAAATGTTTTAGGCGTCCACTGACTTTAATGCGGAATGGATTTAACGAGGTGAATTGAATCGTATCTCCCAACACATATCGCCAAAGTCCCCCGTTTGTATTAATCACCAATGCATAATTCTGGCCTATTTCGACATCCTGCAACCCGATCGTTTCTGGTTGAGCTTTTCCATATTCTTCGACGGGCATGTATTCCATAAAAATGCCATGATCTAAAAATAAAAGCATTCCGTCTTCATGGGGATTTTCCTGCGCCGCAAAAAATCCTTCACTCGCATTATACATGTCGAGATAGTTGATATCCTTCCCGATCAATTTTGCCATTTGGTCACGGTAAGGTGTAAACGAAACACCGCCATGAATATATAATTCCAATGAAGGCCAAACTTCTGCCAATGTATTTTTGCCGGTTATTTCCAGGATTCGCTTTATCAGAACAGTTGTCCAGGTTGGAACTCCGGAAATAGATGTTACATTTTCGTGGATCGTTCCCTGTGCAAGTTTTTCAATTTTATCTTCCCATTCATCCAGCAATGCAATATTTAACTCGGGAATCCGTATCCAGTTCCCCCAGAATGGAGAATTCTGGAGCAGAACGGCACTGAGGTCTCCATAATGAACGTCTTCATTGACCTGGCTAATTGTATGACTTCCGCCGATGACTAATCCTTTGCCGGTTAATAAATCCGAATCAGGATTAAAATTATAGTACATCGTCAATACATCTTTTGCGCCTTTATAGTGACAGTCCTGCAAACTCTCTTCACTTACCGGAATGAATTTACTTTTATCACTTGTTGTACCGCTGCTTTTCGCGAACCAGTTGATAGGTGTGTTCCATAAAATGTTTTCTTCTCCATTCATGATCCGCTGGATATATGGCTTCAGATCGTCATAGTCATGAAGAGGAACCGCCTTCTTGAACTCCCTGATCGAAAAAAGTTTTGAGAAATTATACTTACGCCCAAATTCGGTGTATTGCGCTGAGGTAACAAGATGCTGCAGAACCTCACGTTGAACTGCAACCGGATGTTGAACCCATTGGTCAATTTGCCAGGAGCGAAGCCGGGCCAGCCGGGATATGGCAGGGCTGAGTAACTTCATTGGCGGCAAAATAAGAATAAATGATCAATGTGGATTGAAGGATTGGTAGCGGCAGTAGATAGTCTGTTGAAGTAAGCTTGCTCACAAAAAACTGTCAACTGCCCACCGTCGACTATCATTTCAATCAAAATCAGCCTCCTTGTTCGTGCGTTGCTTCTTTTCTTGCTTCTTCATGAAGATAATCTTTTCTCTTTAATTCGAAATTTCTACCTAGGTATAAACGACGGACCTGTTCATCTGCAGCGAGTTCTTCGGCGGTGCCATGTTTAAATATTTTTCCGTCGATCAGGAGATATGCGCGGTCACAAATAGAGAGTGTTTCGTTGACGTTGTGGTCAGTAATAAGGATACCGATGTCTTTTAATTTGAGCCGTGCGACTACAGTTTGAATATCTTCTACTGCAATCGGATCCACACCTGCAAATGGTTCATCGAGCAATATAAATTTTGGATCTACTGCAAGGGCACGCGCAATTTCCGTTCTTCTCCTTTCGCCACCACTGAGTGAATCTCCATTGTTCTTTCGCACGTGATGCAATCCAAACTCGTCAAGCAACGACTCCAGTTTAGCTTTTTGTTGCTCTTTGGTGAGATCGGTCATTTCAAGAATTGCCTTGATGTTGTCCTGCACACTCAACTTCCTAAAAACGGAAGCTTCCTGAGGCAAATACCCAATTCCCATCTGTGCCCTGCGATACATTGGCAATTTGGTGATCTCGACATCATCTAAAAACACATCGCCTTCATCGGGTTTAATTAATCCAACGACCATATAAAATGTAGTTGTCTTACCCGCTCCATTCGGACCGAGTAATCCTACAATTTCACCCTGTTTAAGATTGACGGAAACATGATTGACGACAGTACGGTTTCGATATGATTTTACGAGATCCTTTGTGTGTATAGTAAGGCTCAAGACGTTTGATTTGTTACAAAAATACCGAAGAAAATGAATCAGCCATTGCTCAAAAATACTTTAACACGTGTTTGTGTTCTAACTGCTATTGAATTAGCTTTGCGATCGCGGATTTGCGGATTTGAGCGGATTTCGCGGATCATTCAATTAAACATTGGAGAATTTCAAATTGAAATTGAATTTTCATTTTGAATAAATATTTAACAGCGTGATCCGCGAAATCCGCTCAATCCGCAAATCCGCGATTGAAATTATTAAAGAAAATTATGAAGGTCATTGATCATATCAGACAGGCAAAAGGTACCCTTGTTTCATTTGAAATTCTTCCCCCGTTAAAGGGAAAAACGATTAACTCTATTTACGATCATTTGGATCCAATGATGGAGTTTAACCCTTCGTTTATCAACGTTACGTACCATCGCAGCGAGACGATGTTCAAGAAAAAATCGGATGGAACTTTTGAAAAAGTGGAGGTACGCAAGCGTCCCGGTACTGTAGGCATTTGCGCTGCAATCATGAATCATTATAAGGTGGATGCAGTTCCCCATTTGATTTGCGGAGGCTTTGGCAAGCGCGAAACAGAAGATGCTTTGATCGACTTACACTTTCTTGGTATCGATAATGTACTTGTGCTTCGCGGAGATGCTGCAAAAAACGAAGCATCATTTGAACCCGAACCTGACGGCAACCGCTATGCGCTTGATCTTCTAAAACAGGTTGTCAACCTCAACAGTGGATTGTATTTGGAAGAAGACATCAAAAATGGTGGGAAAACAAATTTTTGTATTGGCGTTGCGGGCTATCCCGAGAAACATTTTGAAGCACCAAATCTTGATAGTGACCTTGATTATTTGAAGGCAAAGGTGGACGCAGGTGCAGAATACGTCACCACACAAATGTTTTTTGACAATCAAAAATATTTTGATTTTGTAAAATTATGCGGACAGCATGGCATCAATGTTCCGGTGGTACCGGGATTGAAACCCATCACTAGTAAAAAACAAATGAACATGCTGCCAAAAGTATTTCATGTCGATATCCCCACGGACTTATCCAAAGCAATCATGAAATGCAAAAATGATGAAGAAGTAGAAATGGTAGGAACCGACTGGCTGATCCAACAAAGCAAAGAATTAAAAAAAGCAGGCGTTCCGGTTCTTCACTATTACACGCTCGGCAAACCAAAGGTTATTTGTAATGTGGTGAAGGAGATCGTGTGAGAACTCGATTAGTTCATTAAGTAAGTCCGGTTTCACACAAAGACACAAAGGCACGGAGGCTTCTCTTTGTGTCTTTGTGTCGTTGTGTGAAACCGGACTTACATAATCAACCAATAGAGTCTCAATTTAATCAACCTATCTACTAACTTTGCCTCCATGGCATTCATAGACTACTATAAAATCCTTGGGGTCGAAAAAAATGCAACGCAGGACGATATCAGAAAAGCATATCGCAAACTTGCAAGGAAGTATCATCCCGATTTAAATCCCAACGATAAAGAAGCGAATAAAAAGTTCCAGCAAATCAACGAGGCCAACGAAGTGCTTAGCGATCCCGCTAACAGAAAAAAGTATGATCAATACGGCGAAAATTGGCAACACGCGGAGCAATTTGAAAAGGCGCAACAGGAAAGGTCACACGGCGGTGGTCGCCAGCAAACACAATTCTCCACCGAAGATTTTGACAGTGATGAGTTTTCAGATTTCTTTCAATCTATGTTTGGCAACAGGAGCAGTAAGAGAAGCAATGTGAAATTCAAAGGAGAAGATTATAATGCCGAATTGCATCTTTCACTTTCTGAGGCGGCGCAAACTCACCCACAGGTTCTCACAGTCAACGGCAAAAACGTCAGGATCACAATTCCTGCAGGCGTAGAGAATGGCCAGGTCATTAAATTAAAAGGATATGGCGGTGCCGGCATCAACGGCGGACCTAACGGTGACCTATATATCACTTTCATTATTGCAGATGATCTCAAATTCAAACGACAAGGCAATGATTTGTACGCAAATGTAGATTTGGATTTGTACACTGCTGTATTGGGTGGAGAAATTACCGTGGACACCCTCAATGGAAAACTAAAATTGAAAGTAGCCGCGGAAACGCAAAACGGAACAAAAACCAGGGTCAAGGGAAAAGGGTTTCCCGTTTATAAAAAAGATGGCGAGTTCGGTGATTTGTACATTACCTATTCCGTAAAAATACCTCAGAACCTTACCGATAAAGAGAAAGAATTGTTTAGAGAATTATCCAGGTTAAAATAAAATGTCTGCCATGCAAACACAACAATTTATCGCTGTAGAAGCATGTTGCGAATACTATCATATCGATCTGGAATTTGTCGATTCATTGCATGAATATGGATTGATTGAATTGAACACGATCGAAAATAAGAAAGTGATTAGCGACGAAGATTTGCAGGAACTGGAAAAGTTTATACATCTGCACTACGATCTTAACATTAACCTGGAAGGGATCGATGCGATCAGGCATTTATTGGGACGGATTAAAGATCTCCAGGGAGAGATCCTTTCGCTCAAAAATAAAATTCACAGGTTCGAATAACCGCAATTTATTTTAAACGACCGGGCTCCTTTTAATCGCATTTCAAAATGAAATATTTTTTTTGTTTTCTATTCGTAGCATCATACTCATTCTCTTTAGCACAATCAAATCGAATTACTGCATATAAAAAAACAAGCGTCATGATCCCCATGCGTGACGGCGTTAGGTTGCACACGGTGATTCTTACTCCGGTTGGAGCACAAACGCAATTTCCAATTCTTATCAGGCGCACTCCATACGGCGCCGACTCGGGATTCCCTGATGATAACATGCTGTTTACGATTACTCCCGATTTTACCTATGCAAATATGGCAGAGGATGGATACATTTTTGTTTTCCAGGATATTCGCGGCAAGTATAAAAGTGAAGGGTCGATGCAAATTCATCAGCCTTTAATTCATGCAACGCAAAAAAATGCTGTTGATGAAAGTACTGATGCATGGGACACGATTGACTGGCTCGTAAAAAATACTCCTGATAACAACGGTAAAGTTGGAATTACGGGCATTTCTTACCCGGGATGGCTCGCCCTCGTTGGATCTGTTGATCCACATCCTGCATTGAAGGCTTCATCGGAACAAGCGTGCATGGGGGATTTATTTTTGGGTGATGATTTCCATCACAACGGTGCGTTTCGCCTAAGCTATGGTATGGAATATAGTTACGAAATAGAGCATGATCATACAACAGATAGTGAGTTCCCATTTCCTCAATTTGATTTGTTTGATTGGTATTTGAAACTCGGTTCATTGAAGAGCGTGAATGAAAAATATTTTCATCGCACCATTCCTACCTGGAATAATTTTGTATCTCATCCCAACTACGATAGTTTCTGGCAAAAAAATTCTCCATTGAGTTACGTTTCATCTCCACAAATTCCGCAACTCCATGTTGGTGGCTATTTTGACCAGGAAGATATCAACGGTCCGCAGTTGATGTATGCGCACATGGAGAAAAAAGACAGCTTCAACCGCAATTATATTGTTCTTGGTCCGTGGTTTCATGGTCAATGGGGACGAACAACAGCGGATAGCATTCAAAAAATTGCATTCGGCAGCAATACGGCAGACTGGTTAAAAGCATTACAAAAAAAATGGTTTGACTACTGGCTGAAAGGAATCGGTGATGGAAAATTTGAAGAAGCATATTCTTTTCAAACCGGGACGAATCAATGGAAAACTTATCATCACTGGCCACCAAAAGAATCCCAAATAAAAAAATTGTATGCTGCCGCGGATCATAAAGCAACTTTTGATAAACCAAATTCAGAGAAAGGTGAAATCAGTTTTATCAGTGATCCAGCGCAGCCCGTTCCCTATCGGACGCTTCCTGTTGAAGCAACCTACGGTAGTGGAAGCCGGTGGAGACCATGGTTGGCGGAAGATCAACGCTTCGTCTATACCAGACCGGATGTAATAAGTTTTTCCATGGATTCATTAAAGGAAGATTTGACTGTTACGGGAGATATCGTTGCACATCTATTCGCCAGCACAACGGGAACCGATGCCGACTGGATCGTAAAATTGATTGATGTGTATCCGGACAAGGACAAAGAAAATTTGTTAATGAGTGCATATCAACTTCCGGTAGCCATGGAAGTAATGCGTGGACGATATCGTAAGAGTTTTTCAAAACCCGAGGCGCTATCGCCAAATAAACCCGAGGAGTTTGTCATCGGGCTCCACCAGATCAATCATACTTTTAAAAAAGGGCATAAGATTATGATACAGATCCAAAGTACATGGTTCCCCGTATTCGATCGCAATCCGCAAAAATTTATACCTAACATTTTTGAGGCAAAGCCGAGCGATTTTGTAAAGGCAACACATACTATCTATTTTTCTTCCAAATACCCGACCTGCATTGAGCTTCCTGTTATGCAATGATTCTTTCTATGCGGTTATGTGGTGATTTTTTTACCACACAGACACATAAGCGCATAGGGCCGACTGGCCATATTCATTTTTCAAATCATATAACATAAAAACCTGATTTCAGCGTTTAATATCCGTTGCTAATTCTAAACTAAAATTCAAATCTTATGAAAAAGATCTATACGCTGATCTTTGGTGCAGCCTTGTTATGTGTTGCCCTTCCCTCACTGGCACAAAAGGATGGGAAGCTGGTAAGCGTCGGTTTTGGAATTGAAACCGGTCTTCCAGTAGCTAAAGCCGCCGATGTTTTTAATTTCAATCTTGGTTTTACCGGTCGGGTTTCTGTGCATGCAGGTCCAGGTTATGCAACGATTTCCAGTGGCGGAATTATCATGATCCCAAAGAACCTGGAACAGAGCAATTCAATTAAGGCCGGCGTACAAATACCAATCAAAGGCGGATACAAATACATTTTCCTCGAACGCTTTTTTGTGATGGGAGAATTGGGCTACTCAATTTTCAAATCATATTATGACACGGGCGATGACAGTCACATCGTGTCAACTTCATCAGGTGGATTTACCTACTCTCCATCGATTGGTTTTAACCTGGGCGTTAGTGAGCTTGCGCTCAAGTATGAATCTATTGCATTAGATGGAGGACATATTAACTATTTGGGATTCCGCGCCGCGTTTAACTTCTAAAGCAAATGTGAGAAATGAATGTGGAAATGTGAAGATGTGGAAATGTGGGAATGTGAAAATGATAAATCCCGGAGATGATGTGGAAACGTGAAGATGATAAATCCCGGGGATAAAATTCCTTTTTTGTTTAACATTTAAGTCTGCACCTTACGTCACGTAGGGACGCATGAGGGGTAGAAATTCATTCACGAGTATGTGTCGTCCCGTAGGGACGATGATGATAAAATTCGAGCAATAGTCATCATGCGTCCCTACGCGACGTGAAGTACAGAATGTGACGCAGATAAGATAAATGTGAAAATGTCATGATAACAAATTCCGGGCAAGATTCGTTTCATCATGAATTTTTTTTGTGCATTGAAATGTACATTTCACCAACCCTTTCCCGCACCAGCCATGCTTCTATACTGAAAATTTTAATTCCAACCACACGTTTTTTCACGCACTTATTAGGGTGATTTAACTGTCACCGGTATCTATGATATATTATATATTCGTCCCGACAGCGTGTATACACTATGGAATACTAAAGGGGAGCAGGACTGATAGAGGACTAAAATAGGGCGATGATAGGGCGATGATAGGAGTATGATCCAATGTTGGATAGTGGAAACCATAATTCAGTCACGGGATATGCACTTACAAAACACAAGAATCCATTTGATTCTACATATGTTACCGCTATATATTTTGAGGACACGATGCACCGGATCTCACATTCTCACATTTCCACATCCTCACATTTCCACATTTTCACATCTTCACATTTCCACATTCTTCATTTCTCATTTACTTAACAAAACTTCCTCTCATTTATTGTACTTTCAGAGATTGAAAAATCTTTGCTTATGAGCACCTCGCAAATTCTACTTCTTTTCTGGATACAACTGGCAATTGTCTGGCTTCCGGCGCCGGGCATGTATAAAATGTTTGAGAAAGCAGGCGTTCCTGGTTGGAAAGCCTACATTCCATTTTACAATACATGGGTGATGTTGGAAATAACAAAGGGACCTAAGTATCTTTTCTTCTGTCAATTTATTCCGATTGTCGGATGGTTTATCTCGATGCAAATCTTTACCGGCTTTGTAAAAGTTTTTGGCAAGTACAAATTTTACCAGCACGTAATAGCTGCACTTGTGCCCTTTGTATATTTCTTATATCTCGGGTACGATAGAAATATCCAATATGTAGGGAGGGAAAAAGCAAAAGTCTATAAAAGAACTGCCTTACGGGAATGGGCAGACGCTGCAGTATTTGCTATCATCGCCGCAACCCTGATACGCACATTTGTATTTGAAGCATATGCTATTCCTACCCCCTCGATGGAAAAATCTCTGTTGGTGAACGACTATCTTTTTGTAAGCAAGTTGGCGTATGGCCCGAGAATTCCTAACACACCTTTAGCGATGCCTTTTGTACACAATCAACTTCCTTTTTCACGGGTACCATCATACGTAGAATGGTTAAAGATCCCTTACACTCGTTGGTTCCCCCATCCTATTAAACGCAATGAATCCGTTGTATTCAACCTTCCAGTGAATGACACATTAATAGATACCGAAGATTATGATTCGAAGGATCCATATTATGATGTAATTCGCCGGTTAGGAAATGGGAATTCTGATGAAGGAAGAAAAATTGTGTTGGCTGATCCGAAAGATTATCCAATTCTTCTCCGTCCCGTCGACAAAAGAGAAAATTATATTAAGCGTTGCGTTGCGATTGCCGGCGACACGTTTGAGATCAGGGACCAGGTCATATATATCAATGGAAAACCTTCTGAGTTTCCGCCGAATTCTGAAACAACGTACGTGGTTGAAACATTTGGTCAGCCACTCGATGAAGCAGTGCTGAAAGAAGAATATAATGTTGATATGAATAATGGCGAGGAGTTCCAGGCGACAAACAATCCAAATTTGTTTCGCATGCTAATCACAAGCGAGATGAAGCAAAAAATGCTGGATAAAAAATTCGCAAAGAAAATTACGCCCGAGATCGATGACAGTAAAGCTCCGGGGCGTGTATTTCCTTATGATAAAAATCATCCGTGGACGCAAGATGAATTTGGCCCTATGTGGGTACCAAAAAAAGGATCAACAATACATCTCACACCTGAAAATTTCGCGCTGTACGAAAGAATTATCCGCACGTACGAAGGAAACAAACTCGAAGTAAAGAATGGCAGCTACTTGATCAACGATCAGCAAACCGAACAGTACACTTTCAAAATGGATTATTTCTGGATGATGGGTGACAACAGGCACAATTCACTCGACTCGAGATTTTGGGGATTTGTACCCGAAGACCATATCGTCGGCAGACCATCATTAGTATGGATGAGCTGGTCTGGCGGACCAAGATGGAAGCGATTGTTTATGGGGATCCGTTAAGAAATGTGATGAATGTGATAAATGTGATGAATGTGATGAATGAATGTGGAGATATGCCGGGAGCCGTCATTTCGAACGAAGTCCGCCGGAGGCGGACAAAGTGAGAAATCTAACTGAATCGTCAGCCATTAACATCGAGATAAATCATATCGATACCGAAGTATTTAGTTCCAATAAATGGCACGAGATTTCTCACTTCGTCCGCCTCCGGCGGACTTCGTTCGAAATGACGGCTCCCGGCACATCTCCACATTCATTCATCACATCTTCACATTTCCTCATTCTTCATTTTATCACATTCATTCCGTTCTCAAACTATTCACCGGGTTCGTCACGGCGGCTTTGATTGCCTGGAAACTTACCGTCAGCAACGCAATTGCCAGGGCTATAAATCCTGCCAATATAAATACCCACCAGCCTATCGGAATTCTATATGCAAATTCCTGTAGCCATTTGTACATGAAATACCATGAGAGCGGGGCAGCAATCACGAATGATATGAATACAAGTTTTATGAAATCCTTGGAAAGAAGTCCTACGATATTAACTACCGATGCACCCATTACTTTACGGACTCCAATTTCTTTTGTGCGCTGCGTCGTGCTGTAAGAAGCAAGTCCTAACAGACCCAGGCAGGAAATAAAAATCGCAAGGATAGAAAAATTCAAAAATAATTTACCAAAGCGCTCTTCACCCCGATATTGCTTATCAAAAAATTCATCCATAAAAAAATAACTAAATGGACGATTCGGCATGATCGTTTTCCATTTGTTTTCAATACTTGAAATCGTATTCGAAATATTTGCCGACGAAAGTTTGGCGGAAACAAGATTGCAACCACGCGGTTCAATTCGCATGCTCAGTGGCTTTATAGAGGATTGCAACGAACGGAAATGAAAATCTTTCATAATACCGATTATTCTTCCTTCTCGTCCCCACTGCCTGAAACTACGACCGATCGCCTGTTGCGGCGATGTGTAACCGAACATTTTCATGGCAGCTTCATTCAATATCATCGACTGCGTCGTGTCAGTCATGAAATTTTTTGAAAAACCCCTGCCTGCAATAATTTTTATCTGGAATTGATTGATGTAATCAAAATCGACGAAATACAAATCAAGATTTGCAATTTGCATATCGCCTTTTGCATTCTGGATCTCCGAATAGGCGCCGGGGTTATTGCCGCCCGGCACGCTTGAGGACATTGCCGTCGATTTTACATTTGGAATGTCTGCAATGGAATTCTTAAAAACGTCTTTTGTTGAATCCCCCTGGGAATCTATTACGATAATCTGATCTTTCACAAATCCTAAGTCCTGGTTGCGCATAAAACGCATTTGCGAATAGACCAGGATCGTTCCAATAATTAGTGCAATCGAAATAGTAAATTGAACGATCACCAATCCTTTTCTCAAAAAAATTCCTTTTGCGCCTGTGGCAAATCGGCCCTTCAAAACCGTGATCGACTTAAAAGATGACAATACCAATGCCGGGTAAATTCCGGCGATCAACCCGATCACGATCGAAGCGATAAATAATTGAATGAGATATTGAGGGTATTGAAAAATACCGTGACTGATCGTCTTTCCTGAAAGTTGGTTGAATAACGGCAGCAATAATACAGAGAGACCAACTGCGATGACAAAGGCAATGAGACATAATATAACCGATTCACCAATGAATTGTTTTGCCAATTGCCCCTTTAATGCGCCAACTACTTTCCTGATTCCAACTTCCTTTGCACGTTCGGTTGAACGCGCCGTGGTGAGATTAATAAAATTAATACAGGCAATTAATAAAATGAAAGCGGCGATGCTCGCAAATATAAAAACGTTGTTGATGTTACCAGCTTTGCTTCCGTCGCGGGTGGAACGAAGATATATATCTCTCAAAGGTTCCAGCGTCAGCGTGGGGAACATTTGTATTTTTTTCATTTCATCGCCATTGTGCCGGTTCAGAAAAGCCGGAAGCTTTTTTTCCAATGCCTTCCCCGATGCGCCTGGCGTTAGTAATACAAATGCTTCGTGACCATAATTTCCCCACTGATCGTCCAGCCCTTTACTATAAATCTGCGTAATCGTTGTCATTGAAAGAACAATGTCAGCGCGCACGTGAGAATTCTCAGGAATGTCCTTCATAATGCCAGTTATCTTGGCGGGACTTCCTTCGCCCGTAATCAACACGGTTTGTCCCATCGGATCAGCATTCCCAAAATATTTTTTTGCTGCGGATTCGGTAAGCACAACGCTGTATGGCTCCCTGAGTGCAGTTTTCGGATCGCCTTTCAAAAGTTTAAAGTCAAACACATGAAAGAAAGCTGAGTCGGCCCAGAGCGAATTTTCTTCCTGGAATTTTATGTCGCCTTTCCTGATAAGTACGTTGTCATTAAGAATACGAATCGCCGACTCCACTTCAGGAAAATCGGGTTTGATATGTGGGATCACTGCCCACGCGGGTCCACTCGTGTTGAGCGTCTCCGTCGGGGTTTTGATATCAGCAACGATTCTATAAATACGATCTGCTTTTGTATGAAATGCGTCATAGCTCAATTCAAAACTGATATATAAGTAAATAAGAAAGCAAGCAGTCATTCCAACCGCCAGCCCGGTAAGATTGATGAATGAAAACACTTTATGTTTCCACAAATTCCTGAATGCCGTTTTAAAATAATTCTTTAACATGATAGCGCTGTTTGATTTTGATTGTAGACTTGATCTTTATTGTACAAAGCAGGGAGGTTGGAAATAAATTTTCTCATTGACCATTAAATCTACGAATTAGTTCGTTAATCCGTGCAACCTGCCGTTTATATAACATTTTATTTATTTCGGGAACTTATTTGACGCAATCTTTTTTTGTTCGTTACATTTATAGAGGCAAATATGAGAAAACTTATTTCATCAGGCCATAAACATTTTTGTTATGAAAAGTTTTCTCTTGCTGATGCTGATCTGTTGCGGCTTTACGAACGCCGACGATGAATTTATCGATCCCACAGGCACTTATATTCTCAAAGGAAATATAGAAAAAAACAGGATAGTGAGTCACTCCGGTGAGATCCGGGTCAAGTTATTACAAAGAAACAGGGTCGCCATTTGTTTTTATCTCAACAAGGGATACCCGGGATATGAATTCATTTCTTTCGTGGATACTCTTCCCTATGATGAAAATCATTATGCGCGTTATAAGCCATCTCCCTCATCCGACTGCACTGTTCTGATTTCGTTTAGTAATAAAAGCGCAGAACTGCAACAGGTATATTCTGATCCAAAATCGGGTTGTGATTTTGGAAACGGTGTATTAATATCTACCAATTTCAAAAAGTCTTCCAGAGAAGAGCCTATTATACAGGATCTTTCTGCGCATGGAATAACGCCATAAAATTTTATTGGTTCAAAGTTGTCTGCAGGATGCATTGTTTTCCGAAATGCAATAAATTGCTCGTGTTAATTCTTCAACATGAGATGCTTTTTGTTTATTTTCTTTTGTATCGCAGTATCACCTTGTTTCTCTCAGGACAATTTCAAAATTTCCATTGACGAATTAAAGCAATATGAAGGCAGGTATGAATACAGCGGGCACCAAACCCTGGATATGGCCGCGTCTCCAAAAAACCTGATACTATATGCAATCATTGATGACGCGCGCTACCCGCTCCGCCCTGCAAAAAAAGATGTCTTCTTGAATAACGGAAACCAGGAAGTCAGATTTATAAGAAATGCCACCCAGGAAATTGTTGGTTATTCGGTGGCGGATGAAAATCCCAACCGGGTATTCAAGCTGATAAACAAAAATGTTTCCTTCCCGGAAAAAATGTGGTTTCCCAGGATCGATGCCATCACAAAATACAAATATGCACAACCACAAAACAGGCAAGACGGATTACAAACGGGCTCACTTATCGGCACTGGCCTTGATCAAATCGCGTTGGAAAAAATGGTTGATGATATTGGAAGAGGGCATTTGCCAAATGTTCACAGCGTTCTAATTATTAAGGACGGCAAACTGGTGTTTGAAGAGTATTTTTATGAATATGATGTTAACACATTGCAACAAATTCGTTCCGCCACAAAAAGTTTTATCTCCGCGCTCGTTGGAATTGCCATCGACAAGGGGATGATTAAAAGTAAGGATGAGCCCGTTCTTTCTTTCTTTCCGGAATTCAGTGTAAATAATTTGACAGATGACAAAAAGAAAATTACGATCGAGAATATGCTGAACAATCAGTCCGGCCTGGATTGTAATGATCACGACGGGAAATCACCGGGGAACGAAGTAAAAATGTATCCAACCGCTAATTGGGTAAAATTTATTCTGGATCTTCCAATGATCGATAAACCCGGACATGAAGCGAGATATTGTTCCGGCAATGTGATGACGCTTGCGAGCATTGTTGAGAGAGCATCACGGCAACCACTATACGAATTTGCAAAGAAAAATCTTTTTGATCCATTACAGGCAGCGGAATATAAATGGAATTTCAAGCCGGATAGCTCGGAAATGAATACGTTTGGACAGTTGTACATAAAGCCACGGGACATGGCAAAGTTCGGACTGCTGTTTTTAAACAATGGTAAATGTGGAAGCCGCCAGGTCATTTCAGAAAACTGGGTAAAAGAATCGCTCGTACCGCATACTTCCATTGAGAATACTCCCTATGGATATCTGTGGTGGCATCCATGGCTCATGGTCAATGGCTCGCGGCAGGATGCGACAGCAGCGAAAGGAAATGGAGGACAACGTATTTACCTGCGCCCTGACTTGAACATGGTCGTTGTTATTACTGGAGGAAATTATAACTCGGAGTCGAGTGCAGATCAATTATTAGTGCGTTATATTCTTCCACCATTCAGCAAAAAATGAAATGCGATCAAATATTAAAAAAATAAAATCATATCCTCCTCTCTTAATTGGTATTTGTGTTTTTCTTGCTGCAGTTGCAATGAATTCATCTAACAAAACAATTTCTGCACCAAAAAGACCGCATGCAATTTTAATCCCGGCAAAAAAATTTCTATTCAATTCATTCGTGGATTGCAATATGGCGGAAGCATGGATTGGTGATACATTTAGAATATTTCCGGGAAAATACGGTGAAGATCCATTATGGGGATATTCGAATGAATTAAAATATGCGGATGGAAACAATGTAGATGAAGCATTCCTGAGAAAATCAACCGAGTTTGTCGAGCCGCAAATGCCAAAAAATGTTCCGCCCGGAACGAAGGGATTGCACGGAGCTGTTTGGTTTGAAACGATGTACCAGGATCCGAATGACGCGACTGGAAAAACTTTATATGGCATATATCACAACGAAAACTATCCGTCAACCCTTCCTTATGATCCAACAACAGGCGAAGGATACAAAGATGCGGACTGGCCGGTCGGTATCCGTGGTCCTTCTTCTCCTACCGCAGTGTGCAGGATCGGCATTATGAAATCTATCGATGGCGGAAAGAGTTGGGAAAACAAAGGAATTTTTATTGAGGATAAACAACCGCGACTCATTTTACAACCGCACAACACTGCAAATAATTTTGCCGGAGGTGTGGGCGATCCCTCGGCCGTTGCAAGCGGAAAATATCTCTATCTCTTTTTTGGGGAATACGGATATGCCGGCGTGTATAGTAAAGACCACTACGATCCGGATATCGAACACAGGGGACAATGTATAAGTATTGCCAGGATATTATTGAGCGATCTCGATACTCCAACGGGCAAGGCTAATCGCTGGAATGGGAAAAATTTTGAGGCCGCGTTTGATGGCGTTGGTTCACCGGTTACATCATTAATCATTCCAAAGTCTGCCGGAGGTGGACCATCATCATCGCCAATCGGCAAATATTATTGGGGGCCTTCAGTGAGTTGGAACACTTATTTGCATAGCTGGGTGATGTTGATGGCAAAGGCTGAAGGACCATCCTGGAAAGGAAGCAGCATTTATATTTCGTTCAATAAAAATGAAGACTTGTCAACTGGAAATAATGCACAGAATTGGTCCACGCCCGAATTATTATTAGACAAACCCGGTCATATTATTTGGTATCCTTCGCTACAACCCCTGAAGGATGCACGTAATATATCTAATAAAAATACCTGCCTGCGTCTCGGGAAAAAAGCCAGATTATTTTTCAAAGACAACTTCAAAGATTCAAGCTGGTATTTGTCGGAGCACTATGTGGAATTCAGATGACCGGTTACCTTTTGTGCCTTTTATGGTACTTTGTGCCTTTGTGTGAAACAAAATATTTTATACAAAGACACAAAGAAAACTTCGGACCGGATTCGCATTTCTTCAATAAATTTATCATCAAATCATCGCCATGGCACTCAGCTTAGCGCAGAAACTACGGATTAAAGAAAATATGAAACTTCTGACGGTTAACGCTCCTGATGAAGAGGCATCTCATCTTCGCTCGTTGTTGAATAACCTGGAAGTTTCTTCGAAATTGAAAGAGTATGACCAGATACATTGGTTTGTAAAAACGAAATCTGAAATGGAAAAAGGATTGAAAAAAATCCTGGCGGCATTAAAGCCCGGAGTGGTTTGCTGGATTTATTATCCTAAAGGAACTTCCTCGATTCACACTGATCTCACACGAGACAAGGGCTGGGAAAGTTTGTTAATTCATTCGGAATTGCAATGGCTAAGTTTGATATCATTCGACGATACATGGTCGTCGTTTGGCATGAGGATACAAACGGACGATGATAAGAAAAAGGATGCGAAACCCGCTGTCAGACTTATCTTCAACTATGTTGACCCGGCTAAGAAAACAGTAAAGCTTCCTGATGATCTCGCTGCTGCAATAAAAAAAAGTAAAAAGGCAAGCATGTATTTTGAAACCTTGTCGTTCACAAATAAGAAAGAATACATCGAGTGGATCGTCACAGCCAAAAGAGACGAAACAAGAAAAGAACGCGTACAAGGTACGATCGAAAGACTCGAGAAAAACTGGAAAAATCCAAGGAACTTATAAGCCGTTTATACAGACAATCAAAACGAAACCCCGCAATCTCTTGCGGGGTTTGTGTTATATCGATTCTTTCAACCTTTTGAACAGCACAATTTACCTTCGACTCGCATGATCACTCAACTCAAATCAACTCTTGCGACATGCTCTGCCTTGGGCGCATGTGCATTTTCAACGAAGCAAAGATGGAATTTTTTTTACGATGTTTCCAATTTTTAACAGTTAAATCCACCAAAAATTAAATCATATAATCTTCAATGCCATTTTTTTGTAGATTCATTCAATTGGAAAAATTGGCAATTAAATGTATTCATTTATAAGATGAACCGCTTTCACGCGGTTTTTAAAAACCAGAGTCGATGTTGAGTAACTTTATGCTCCCCAATCTCTATATATGAAACTCGAACATCCGCAGTTAGTCGACCTTCTTCAAAGAGCATATTCCGCCGAAAAAGCTGCCGCTTTTGCTTACCAGGGACATTCAGCATCCGTAAAAAGTAAAGAAGAAAAAAAAGCGATCAGGCAAATTGAAATTGATGAGTGGAACCATCGAAAAACTGTTTTAGAAATCATGGAAAAGTATGATGTCCCAATTTCTAAATATTATGAAGTAAGATTTCATATCATCGGTAAAATTATTTCAGGAAGTTGTTATGTCATCGGCTGGTTCATGCCATTTTATTTTGCGGGGAGGTTAGAAAGCGGAAATGTTTGCGAATATTTTAGGATGAAACAATACTTCAACGGTCTGGGCATTTCAGAGCACGACTTTGAGTTGTATGAAATGGGAATTAAAGAAAAAGAACACGAAGTATATTTTCTTGAAAAGATCAAGTCAAATAAACTGCTGCCTCTTTTTGAAAAAGTTTTTTCGTGGGGAAGTAAAGGAAGTTTCAATAATGTTGACCTGGATAAGAAATATCCTGTTGAGAATTCAAACCGCTATTGTAAAAAGTAAAGTTTCTGCAAAGTCTATGTGCCTATCCTCAAAATTTACCACAAGGAGGATAGGCACATAGACAATTTCGCATTGTTTATTTCGCTAGGCAATCCTCGATCATCTTATCATACATCTTACGCGCTTTGTTGTACGCACTTTCAGCCGCACCACGTTCCGATTCGCGAATATTGTTTTGCTTCATTTTCCAGCATTGATCAACGGCTTTACGGCACCACTCTGCACTTTTACATTCTCTGATCGGTTTGTTATTCACCAAAACAAAAACAGGATTCGTATGTGAACTCGGAAAAATCCTCAATGCAATCCAGGAAGAATGTGTGACAGGATAATTAAAAGAAATATCTTTCCATTTGCCATCTCCCAAAATTTCAGTCGAGTCAGCGACTTCACCATTTACGATCAATTGCACCTTTACTTTTTGCGACGTACCGATACGAGCACGTTCTATACTCCAGTAGGGCTGTTCAGTCAACGCACTATTTGCAATCGCGGCACCTTTTTCAGTCTGCTTCTCAGGGAGACTCGCAATTACTTTTGCAGTTATTTTCACATTGCCAGCGGCATTCAAATTTAATTTGCTTTCATGTGTACCGGATTCGATATTATTTACTGAAAAGTCAATGATATGAGATGTTCCATCTGAAACGTAAGAGCGGCCTTTTTTGATTGCATCAATATAACTGTCGTAACTGAGTTTGCCTTCCGGTTTGAAATAACTCCGCGCCATTCCAACGCGTTCATCAAATATGCAGGGAAAATCCGTTTCACCACTCAGTCGCGTTGTAAAACCACAATTGAGAGAATGATACCACATGTTCAATTCCCAAGGTGCGGGAGTGTCACCCGCACTATAAAAGTCAACGAGGTTCTGAGTTACGGTCACAACATATTCATTCGCACCGATTCCATCCATCTTGGGTGTGACATAGTTCAATAATTTAACTGTAGGTTCGATTGGCTCGAGTCCCCAACCGGAGTGCGCATAACCCACGATTGCATTTTGTGATTTGGCCCAGCTGAGAACAGGCGCTGTCCAACTTGGCCACTGCTCAATTTTTTGCGTGTTCGGATAATCATCCTCTTTCAGTCGCAACAACACGATATGACCCGCATGCGAAGACGGAAAGCCCGAAACTTCCACATCATTGCGCATGATGTTACTCGCAGTCGACAAAGGATCATCGTGACCGGTAAAAAAAGTTTTTTGATGATACCAACTCGGTCCCCATGCAAGGACCGCTGCAACATTCAAATCTTCGCCAAGTTGTTGTCGCCACATGTCTAATGGTTTTACACCTTCTTCCGGACTATCATAATGACTACAGCCCGCAGCGTGCACGTGGTGATCTGCACAATACCATCCCAGTTTTTCCATGTTGAGCCACCTGGATAACTGAAACGTTGTTGAATATTCTTTTACGCCCGCCGGCACAACCAATGTTGTTTCGCTAATGTTGTATTCCGGTCCGCGCGTATAATTGATATGATATTTCCCTGCCGGCAATGATACATGCTCTCCATCCGACCTATAAATCTGTGGTTGAAAAAAGAAATCAGGATATTCGTCATACGCTGCAACTCTTCTCGCCGGCAATGGATAAATTCCAACTAGTGTTGCCGGTATTTTATAATCTGTAAAAGATGAAATTCGATTTCCTCTCAACTCACGTTGCGCAGCTACGAGCCGACGATCATCTTTCGAAATCGTAATAACTGTATCATCAAGTATGTGCTCAACACCATCCGTGATTAACAAAGAAGCCATAGAAACAGGCGCCCCATTTTCATCTTTGATATTCAATGTTACTTTCACAGACGGTTTGATATTGAATAATATGTTGATAGTATTTCTGAAGCCAATGTCCTGTGTTCCCTGGCCAACGTTAAAACCCATTTCAACTTCGCGCTGCCCGGCATCCTTGCTAAAAATTTCAAGAATCGCATATTCAACTTTTAATCCGGATAAATGTGTAAGCATCGGACGATTCCGATAAATGATCATTTCTAAAAATCGATTGGCGACCTGACCTGCCGTAAGTTTTTTCTTTTCATCGACAATTGGATCAAACGATGGTGCATATAACGGAACCGCCGCATTTGGGCTTTCCACTTGTAGCTGCGCCGTGACACCGGCATCGTTTATAACCTTTACTAAAAAGCATGACCAACCGTTTTGAATCAATTTCGCTTCAGCACTACCTCGTGCAACCTTAACTCTTGATTCAGGATTGATATCCACTTCTGCAATACAATATCGATCCAATATATTTTGTACTTGTTTTGAAACCTCAGGTGTTGGTTTTGCATGTTGCAGCGCCATCAGCTGTTGCTCATCTGCCTTAGACAAAGAACTGCCAAGAAAAGTCAATGCATCTTTTAGTCGCAGTGCTTGCGCCAGCAAGGGTTGTGGCTCAACATCGCCCGTCGTCAAAACTGCATCGTGATGTCCTTCGTGCTGACTAAACAATTGTATTGGAGGTTGAAACAATGTGATACTAATCGCCATCGCAACAAATTTTTTATACGTCATCATATAAAATCTATTTATAAAACGCGAATGTGATAAGATCGAAGAATGCGGTAATCAAATGTAAAATTTAATCGTGAAGAATTGACGGACGTCATTTCGAACGAAGTCCGACGAAGGCGGACGAAGTGAGAAATCTCGCGCCATTTGTTGGAAGTTACAATGAAAAATTGGATCCATCATTTGCGGCCCCGGTCGCTGAAACTAGCGAGCGTCATTTCGAATGAAGTCCGCTGAAGGCGGACGAAGCGAGAAATCTCGCGCCATTGGTTGGAAGTTACAATGAAAAATTGCATCGATCATTTGCGGCCCCGGTCGCTGAAACTTCGGTTAGATTTCTCACTACGTTGCTTCGCTGCGCTCAGCAACTTAGTTCGAAATGACGCCCGCTGATGGTTGCTTCGTTTCGCTCAGCAACTTCGTTCGAAATGACGCCCGCGAATTGAGCGACCTCAACCTCCATTGCGGATATCAAAGAAAATCTGTATTTTTTCGGCCCGCCATTCAATCGAAGTTCGTAAGATATTTGAGCGTTGACATGAAAGGAACAATTATCCATACCGTATTCAAATTTGCATTAGCATTTTACTTTCTATCTTATTGCCAACAGTCAAAAGCGCAGGAATGTCTTGGCACCTATGGACCACCGGTATGGCATGTAGATTTTGGAACCGGGCCGGGAAAGCCATTGCCTCCGACAAGATCGAGGTGTCAATACACGTCGGATCCTTGTCCAAACGATGGCTATTACACAATCATTGACAATGTTCAACCATGTTTCGGTGGCAGCTGGCTGAGTTACCCGCCGATTTCGGCCAACGGTAATTTCATGTTGATTAATGCCATTTCAGGAACGATTTATATCGATACATCGAGTTATTTGTGCGGTAACACAAATTTTCAATTTAGCGCAACGGTAACAAATGTTTTGAGTCCGACGTCTTGCTACGGTCATCCGTTTCGACCGCTACTTGGTTTCCAGGTATTAACATTACAAGGAGCGGTATTGGGATTCTATAATGCCGCGCAGCTTGTTGAAAATTCTCCAAACGAATATCTCGTTCAATTTAGAATGCCGCCGGGCGGTGGTCCCGTCATTGTTAAAATCATCGACCGCGCACTTTCCGGGTGCGGAAACGATTTTATGTTGGATGATATTACGATTAGTCCATGCACTCCATCTATCGAAGCAGGCATCGCTAATTCGCCGGGCACATACATCGACCTTTGTGCGGGTGATGATACGGTGATCGAATTGTCGGGAAAAATTGGACCCGGATTTTTGAACGTCGGTTACCAGTGGCAAATCTTTGATGGAACAAATTGGAATGATATTCCGGGCGCGACTGATATCAACTATGGAAGACATACCACACCTACTGGCATTTACAAATATCGTCTTACCGCAGCGGATCCGGATAATATGGCAAGTCTCGATTGTCGTGGTGCATCAAACGAAGTAACCATCAACGTACTTGATCCGACTTCGATTGCGACAATAACAAGTAATAGTCCTGTTTGTAAAAACAGTACAATAAATTTGAATGCTACAGGTGGTATTTCATACTTGTGGAGCGGCCCCGCGGGATTTAATTCGACGGAAGAGAGTCCAACGCTTGCTGCAACAAATGAAACAGCCGGACAATACACCGTATTAATTGAAGATGCATCAGGATGTAAACGCACGGAGTCAACAACGGTAAATATATTGGCGGGACCGACTGCAACTATAAATAACGTCAATGGAATTTGCAATGGTGATTCTGTAACACTGGAGGCGAGTGGCGGAACATCATACTCCTGGACGCCGGCGAATGACCTGTCAAATATCAGTATCAGCAACCCGGTTGCAAAACCAAATCGCACAACAACATATACTGTGGCGGTTAATGATGGAAGTAGTTGTACAGACACTGCAAATGTAACGGTCGTCGTACATACTCTACCGGTTGTCAATGCCGGAGGAGACAAGGAAATCATCAAAGGTCAATCTGTAATGCTCGATGGAAATATTGAAGACGCGGCTGATCTTGATTTCAATTGGTCAAATGCTTCATCACTTAGCGACATTCATATTCTAAATCCGGTTGCAAATCCGACCGCCAATACGAATTATATTTTAACCGCTGTGTCTGGTCTTGGTTGCGGTTCGTCTTCAGACACTGTCAGCGTGAAAGTGTATGACGGACTTTCGATACCCAATGCATTTTCTCCAAATGGAGATGGTCGTAATGACAGTTGGCACATACCAGCGCTGCAAGCATTTCCCGCAGCAGTAGTGTCGGTCTATAACAGGTATGGCGCGAAAATTTTTGAGAGCACGGGAGGGAAAAAAGACTGGGATGGGAAATATAAAAATGCTGACCAGCCCACGGGCGCATATCCTTATGTAATCGATTTGAAGAATAATGGATCGATCATGAAAGGCGTAGTGTATATTATTCGATGACTTGGTGAGCCTACTGTAAAACTGAAAAATTTCGCCTTCTATAGATTAGAGAGCTATTACTAAACAACTTCGGATATTCATCCAACTCTTCCTGGCTGAAGTACTTAAGCAATATCGACTTGAATGCGGGCAAATCACGAATATTATTGAAATCAAAATCCTTAGCGATGTCTGACAAATCGCTTACTGTTTTTCCGAATGCAAGCATTTTCTCTAAGTATTTAAATGAAGATGCCGTATCCATTAACAGACTATACATACAAGTCACATTATAAAATGCGACCTTATATTTAGGATCAAGGTCAATGACTTTAAGAAAGTCATCAAGAGCCCCGGGAAAATCTTCAAGGCGATCTTTTGCGTAACCCCGATTGAAATAAATATCACGCATTATCGATGAATCCTTGGATTCGCGCAATGCAAAAGTGTAATCCTCAATAGCGCCTCGATAGTCGTGATTTTTCAATTTTTCATAAGCGGAGCTTATTACGGATGAACTTTGTGCACGAGAATTGTTTGGATCAAGAAAAGCAAGTGCGACAAACAATGGAACCAGGAATTTTCTCATGTATTAAAATTTGTCGCGGCAGGGGCGCAAACAAATGTAATACCGGATTGATTGAATTGCAAATTTTGGGAAAGCGATCAGCCAATCACTTCTTTTCATTCGTCGGAAATCCCTGGCCGCTTCCTCCAAAAAAAACTTCAATTGATTTTACTTTCCCATTCGAGAAGGTGAAATATTCCGTATTCCGAAATACGCTGTTAGTGGTTGTGGTGCATTGATAAATTACAAATGCATCGTCCCCATTTTCCATAAACCGAATGAAGTCAAATTTTTTGATATGGTCTGCCTGTATCCAGCATTTCGCTTTGAACTTATCGGTTGGAAGATGGTCGTCATTGTTTGGACTCGTAAATGTAAAATCGGGCGCAAGCAAGCCCGCAATGGAATTCCAGTTTTTATTTTCCCACCCATGAAAATATGCCTGGATTATTTTTGCCCTTTCGCCGACGTTATTCCCAGTGGAGTTAAAAGAAAACAAACCGATAATCAGAATAAAAATGACCAGGTAGATCCGTTTCATAAAACTGTCTTTTAGGAATGAAATATTGTAATGTGGTGGGAAATGGTACCACTATCCAAAAGACAAAACGGGAACAGATTTCCGGACATTTTTAGAAAATTTCCTTCCGAAAATCTATTCCCGATGATTTTTGCTGATTGATTATTTAACTACAAAATTGGATTTAGGTAGATAAAAGAGTGTTTTCTTACCTGTTGATGCCGAAACAAAATTCATCTTTCCAAAGGTTCCGTAATTTCCAAGGTAAATTATTTTGTCACCTTGTTTCATCCTGTCAGTGTCGAAATAAGAACCGAGTGGACATTTACTGTAATTGTCTCTCACATCTGTTTCATGAGAAGAAAAACAAATCATTTTTTGCGAATTTGCACCTGGCAATTGATATCCAAAAACCCGGAAATCCTGTTTTTGGTTGGGTTCGACTGTGAGCTCTTTTGTTTTTTTGTCAACCCTTGCAACCGTTTGCCCAATAACGCTGGACGTGACCAGGAGAAATAAAATAATTGAAAGGAGTTTGTTCATTGTAAGAGCATTTAAAAGTTATAAAAAGTTTTACTCTTATCCCGTCATATACAAATCTTACTCTTCTATAAGAACGCCTAAATCCACAATAAATTTTCCGTATTTTATGTAATTTCCATTATTTAACTAGACTATGGATTACACTATTCGTGAAAATCTCCACCTGAATTTGTTTGGATTTAGTGGAATTGCACAAAATAAAGAATGGGTGAAGACAGGCTTTGCATTGATGGATAAAATGTGGGCGAGGGTAAAGTCTGCCGGGTTAAGAAATAAGGGAATGAATATTTGGGTTTATGATTTTGACAATGCCATGTTTGCCGGCGTCGAACTTGATCCACCCATGGAAAATTCCGGGCTTGAGTTTAAAGAAATTCGATTTGGGAAATATGCATATTGTAAACATATAGGACCATATGAAAAAATTCCACAAACCGGAGTAATGGTTTCCGAGGCGCTCAAAAAAAATGGAATAGAAACATCCTTGCCATACGTTGAAATCTACGGTCATTGGACAAATGATCCGTCAACGCTCGAAACGGAATTAATATGGACAATGATTTAAATTTCTGTTAGTTCATAATTTCCGATACATAATGTATGCATTTGTCAATCCGTTTTCTTTGTGATTGAAAGCATCGGGAATTTCTCCAATAATGTCAAATCCAAGAAGCTTCCATAATGCGATCGCCCTCGTGTTACTTTTGACAACGATATTGAATTGCATTGCTAGATATCCAACCCGCTTTGCTTCCTTCAGCGAAAATTCACCCATCAATTTGCCAATTCCTTTACCGGATGATTTCTCAGATACCATGTAGGATGCGTTTGCAATATGTGATCCAAGTCCGGTTTGATTATTTTTAATAATAAAAGTGCCGACAATTATTTTTTTGTCGATGGCAACATAAGTATGTTTATCTCTTCCGAACCAATAGGAAATCATTTCTTCCTTCGATGAATCCGGGCTAAAAGTATATGTATCCCCTTTTGAAATGACTTCTTTAATAATATCCCAAATTTGATCATTGTCTTCTTCTACTGCTTTCCTGATTTCTACCATAATTAAGGCGATTTATTGACTTTAAAACTCCGGGATTTCATAAATTTATATTCGTGACCTCATCGTGAAGCACTTCAATCCAACCCGGAGTTTCGATTCACCATCAAATTAGAAATTTGTTTTGAAGAATGAAAAAGTCGCGCTACCACTATCTTATTCTCTTTATATTTCTGCTTTCATGCCAGGGAAAAAATAAGTCTGTCACAGCTGAAGAAATTAACTCACTCAGTTTAAAGAAGGGTGAGGTGGTTCTTTGCGGACCGCCGGATAAACAATTTGGAACTGTCAATTTCGAATTCTCGTGTTCTGAAAAAGTTGCGCAAGACTTCAATCTCGGAATGGCCATGCTTCATTCATTTGAATATGACGAAGCAGAAAAAATTTTTGCAAAGATCGTGGACAAACAACCCGGTTGCGCAATGGCATATTGGGGAATTGCCATGTCGAACTATCATCCGCTGTGGACTCCCCCTACGCCAGCCGAACTCGAAAAAGGAGCAAAGGCGATTAGCATTGCAAAATCTATTGAACAAAAATCTGAAAGAGAGTCTGCGTACGTCGATGCCATGGCCATGTTTTATAATGACCGGGATAAACTGGATAATTCTACCCGTACCATAAACTTTAAAAATGGAATGGAACGTTTGTATAAAAAATATCCGGCAGATAAAGAAGCGGCGATTTTTTATGCGCTATCGCTTGACGCAGCTGCGAATCCTTCCGATAAAACTTTTACCAATCAAAAGCAAGCGGGCGAAATTTTAAATGCCATATACGCTGCGGAGCCCAATCATCCGGGAATTGTACATTACATCATTCATAGTTATGACTACCCCGGACTTGCGGAATTGGCGTTGCCGGCAGCTAGAAAATATGCTTCAATCGCTCCTTCATCAGCACATGCACAACACATGCCATCGCATATTTTTACGAGGTTGGGGTTGTGGAATGAATGCATCCAATCAAATCTTGTTTCAACCGGCTCAGCTAAGTGCTATGCGGAAAATGCTGGCATCAAGGGTCATTGGGACGAGGAATTACATGGCATGGATTATTTAATGTATGCCTATTTACAAAAAGGAGATAACAAACGCGCAAAAGAACAACTCGATTATCTAAAAACAATTACAGAAGTGTCTCCTGTAAATTTTAAGGTGGCCTACGCATTTGCGGCTATCCCTTCCCGTTATTTTGTTGAAAATAGAATGTGGAAAGAAGCTGCAGATCTTGTAATCACTCAAACATCATTCCCGTGGCAAAAATTCCGGTGGCAGGAAGGAATGATCCACTTTACAAAATTGCTTGGCGATGTGCATATAGGACGCCTGGATTCTGCGAGAACCCAGCTAAACTCTTTGAAACTGATTCGTGAAGGTCTGATAAAAGAAAAAGATGTGTATAAGGCGAACCAGGTTGATATCCAGGCAAAGGCCGGAGAGGCATGGATACTTTTCCAACAAGGAAACAAAGAAGAAGCCCTCGCTATGATGAGAACAGCAGCGGACATGGAAGATGCTACTGAAAAACATCCGGTGACACCGTGTGAAATAATTCCCGCAAGAGAATTATTGGGCGATATGCTGATCTTATCCGCCCGTTACGCCGAGGCGCTTGACGTATACAAGCAAAATCTCTCAACACATCCAAACCGTTTTAATGGATTATATGGGGCCGGAGTTGCCGCGGAAAAATCCGGAAAATTATCAGACGCAAAATTGTATTACCAGGATTTGTTGACAATTAGCGAAAGCGCCTCTCCGCGAACCGAATTGGGTCATGCAAAATCTTTCCTTAAATAAAAATTAAATAAGCGAATCGTTATCTTTCCTTCCTTGCAATATCCTTTGCTATCTTCTTTGCATCTAATGAAATCTCGCGAATTTGTCCCGTTGGACTTATCCAAAACCCGCAAAAATATAATCCATCGTCACCAAAATACTTTTGGTGATCAACTGGAATACGCAAATCATCAAAGCGCTTTTTATCCACGTTTGCAATCTCTATAAAATTTGTTTCGTATCCAATTCCTGCAATGATCGCATCTATTTTTTCCTTTTCTCCATTTTTGAAATACACGAGATTTTCCTGGATGTGGTCAATTTCATTGAATATGCGGATATGCCCTTCCTTTATGTGTCGAATCGTTCCAATATCCAAAACAGGGGCGTGACCGTCTTTGCGAACCTGCTCCAGTGGTCCATAGCTCATTTTTTTCAGGCCGAGCTTTGTTATATCCCCGATGGACCAGCGGATCAGCGGCGAACTAACGGTATCGGCCAACCGGGCCGGAAACCTGTTTAGCAATAAACTGAGCTCGAGAATTGGAATACCCAACAGCGCCCTCGGAATTACATTTACCGGCGATCTAACGGACATATATACGCTTGCGCCTTGCTCGTATAAATCGATAGCAATTTCACAGGCTGAGTTGCCAAAGCCGATGACTAAAACCGATTGTCCTTTGTAATCCTTACCGGATTTGTATCGGCTGCTGTGAAGAATTTTACCGGTAAATGACTGCATCCCCTTCAATGAAATGCTTTTCGGCGTATGAAAAACACCGGTGGAAATGATTAGGTATTTTGATCTGATGACTCCGTTGTTTGTATTTGTGATCCAATGATCGTCTTCTCGTTTTGTAGTCAAAGCATTCGTACTGAACAGGGGATTGATATTGAATGCAGCCCGGTAATCCTCCAGGTAATCAATTACGTCTTGTCGTGACGGATACTGTGGAATTTCTTTTCCAAATTTTTTGAAAGGAAGATTTGAAATCCTTTTGTTGGTATGCAAATGCAAGCGCTCATAATGATTGCGCCAAGGTGATCCAACTTTGTCTTGCTTCTCAATGATAATGTAGTCAACATTTTCTTTTTGCAATGAGGCTGCACAGGCAAGGCCCGAAATACTAGCGCCGATAATAAGAGCATTAGTTTCTCTCACTTCCTGGGGATTTGATAATAACTACGAATACTAATTTAATGGTAGTGCGGTTTGCGTCAAAATCTTTAATGCAAGAAGGGATTTAACGGGAGAATAAACTCGAAAAACCTTTCATTATGGGGTTAAAAAACGGTGACGGATTCGCAATCTTTTTTTGAGATTGAGGCCTAATCGAGTTTCTATGGAGATGATCAAAACCATTCAGAGCCCAGATTTGACATTGACAGCACAAAATCCTAAACGGGGCCGTGGCCAATTTGGTTCGTTCCGATAACATTCCATCGGCTTTGCTGATGTTGAAGCAGATGAAGCTCATTTATTTCGAAAATGGAACTGTACGTTTTTGTTTTATAAATTTCCCACGCTTCGAGAAATTTTTCAAAAGTCAAGTCTTTATACGCAACGGTTATATGGGGATGAAATGTGACTTCAGTTCGTCTCACTGGTATTTCGGGATATGCTATACCAAAATTCCTGGCGGTTTCTTTTTGCAGGGTGAAAAGAATATCATTCATAACAGGCTGAATAAATATGACCGGATGTTCCTTGTGCGCAAAGCACCCGTAGTTCTTTAATTCGATTTTAAATGGCCTGATATTAATGACAAGTTTTTCAAACCAATCTAATAGCCTGGCATGTTCTAAAGCATGTAATTTAACCGGAGCTTTCAAAGTAATATGCGGGATCACTTTTAAAGCGGCGCTACTTCCAAATTGATTTGCAAAGTCCGATTGTATGCTTCGAATTTCCTCACAAATCTTTTGAGGAGGCATGACTGCTATGAAATACAGATTTGTCAAATTTTGTGCGAGGATTAAATTCGAATTGATGTGCTTTGAATTCACACAGGTTATTAAACGTGTAGTTTTTCTGAGAACAAAGCTTAGACCGCTTAAAACAATTATTTATTTACGGAGATTTCTTTCGCCCGGTTTATTTTTTTCGTAATCCCAGCCGCCATAGCTTTTTGTCCATCCGTGAGTTTTGTACCGATAGAAAAAATGAATCAGAAACGCAAGCCCAAATAGTACTATCAATACGATCCATAACCACTTTGTTCCCCACAAAAAATAAATCAATACGCCCAATACAACATACTTCAAAATCTTTACCCATCGTCGCTGTGCATTTTGGGCAAAGGCAACTTCCAGTTCTCTTTTTATTATTTGATTTATAGGCATTGGAGCGTATAGTTAGGAGTACAACAAATTTACGGTTTAATTATTTTGACGTCGTGTTGAACCAATCATGTACCTTTATCAGACTCCTTCTCATCTATTTCAAAAGTTCCATTTGCGTCTGAGTACCGCATAATATTTTTCGTAGCGTTTTTTAACCTAAAATATATCGATATGAAAAAGATTATCGTCTTTGCCTATGCGCTTTTTATGGTCTGCATTGTTTCTTGTAATTCCTCCAAAAAAAATCTTGTTGGTAAATGGGAAGCACATTATTCAAGTGGGATGTCGATGACTGTCGACTTTAAGCAGGATGGCTCATTTGAGGCATCAATCCCTGCCGAGCATTTTACTGTCGGTGGCCAATACAAACTGGACAATGACGTGGCGTCATTCACTGACACCAGCTGCGGAAAGAACTATTGGGGAAAATATAAACTTACTTTTTATAACAACGATTCCGTTTATTCTGCTGTGATTGAAGACTCCTGTTCCGGAAGAAAAAATTCTGCCGATAAAGCAACCTTGGTGAGAACAAAATAATTTTAAACTCATTCAATTTATTCAGACAATAGCCTGCGAGCCTTCAGCGGCGTGCAGGTCTTTTTATGAAATATGTCAAAAATATTTGAATATTTGTCAAACATACTGTACATTTAGTCAATTAAACCTGACTTCATGCAATCGAAGTATCTATTTCCTTATAAAAGTCGCTTTGTCGGACTGGGCTTGATTTTATTACATATCCCGATCAGGATAATTTGGGAAATGGCGGTTCCCGGACTTAGTGAACACCGGTTGCCGCAGAAGCCGGGAGATTCAATGTTATTTACAAGTCAGCACCTATTTTATATTTCATCAGCCATCTTAATGTTGGTTGGTTTGTTTCTCATCGCATTTTCGAAAGAAAAAATTGAAGACGAGCAGATCGCGCAATTGCGATTAGATTCGCTACGTTGGTCGATCTATCTAAATTATTTGATTCTTCTTCTAAGTTTGATTTTTACAAACGGGATAGATTTTATAGATATTCTGCGGTTAAATCTCTGGGTACCTCTCTTGTTTTTTATCATTCGTTTCAGATGGGTTTTATATCGCCTCAACAAATCGCTAACTGCAGAAAAAAACTATCATGAAGAATAATATCCGTGTCGAACGGGCCATTAAAAACATGACGCAGGCGGAGCTGGCAGAAAAAGTAAAAGTATCACGTCAAACGATCAATACAATAGAAAGTAACAAATACATCCCATCAACGTTGCTTGCCTTGAAAATCGCAAAAGTATTTGGGAAGCCACTTGAAGAAATTTTTATGCTTGAACCAAAGGATATGAAATAAAAATTGATTACACTTTTAAAAATCAGTTATGGAAAATAAACAACCTCACTATGCAAATGGTAAAATTTGCTATCTAGAAATTCCCGCGTTGGACGTCCAGGAATCTTCTTCATTTTATCATAAAGTTTTTGGCTGGGAATTAAGGACACGCGGAGATGGAAGTGTTGCATTTGACGATGGCGTTTTCGAAGTCAGTGGCACTTGGGTAGTAGGTCCCAAACCTATTGGCGAAGCAGGAATTGTCGTTTCTATTATGGTAGATGACGCCGTGGCAACAGTTGAGCTTATAAAAAAGCACGGCGGGAAAATTGTTCAACCACTGGGTGCCATTGTTCCGGAAATTACAGCCAGATTTCTTGACCCTGCCGGAAACCTAGTAGGGATTTACCAGGAACCTGGTTGATGGTTGCCGCTAATCGGGGACGATCAAATCAATTGGTGCATTTCGTAAATCCACCTAAGAATGTCGCATTCACACTCCATCGAATATCTGAAGTGATATTAGCTTTGTGTGGTCTCAAATATTTTGAGATATGATGTTGAAATAAAATCAAAGCTGTATGAATATCCTTCTGACGATCGTCTTGATCATCCTTGCGCTGATCATTATCTTCTTGCTGATTGCTGCATTTACAAAAAAAGGCTACAATATAGAAAGAGAAGTCACAATCAACAAACCTGTTGCACAGGTTTTTGATTATGTCAGGTATCTAAAGAACCAGGATCATTTCAACAAATGGGCGATGCAGGATCCGAATATGAAAAAATCTTTTCGAGGTACTGATGGAGCGGTTGGTTCCGTTTATGCCTGGGATGGAAATCAGAGAGCAGGAAAAGGCGAGCAGGAAATAATGAATATATCTGAAAATAAAAAATTGGATATCGAAGTTCGTTTTGAAAGACCGTTCAAGGCAGTTTCACAATCACCTTTTACTACCGACGCCATATCCTCTAATCAAACCAAAGTAAAATGGGGGATTAGCAGCGCGATGAAATTTCCGATGAATGCAATGCTTGTAATAATGAATCTGGAAAAGATGTTGGCGCGTGATATGGATGAGAGTCTTGCCCGATTAAAAACGAATCTTGAAAGTTAGTCCTACGCGATTATTCTCTGCTAAATTTTTTTACCACATAGGAGTATAGGCACATAGGGAAAATCAAGAGCGAAACAAATAGCTCTCCGTTCTATTTACTTCGCCCTAAACATCTACCCATGAAAATTGCGACTATCCTGCGTGGCCTCGTCCCTATTAAACATTCCATAATCCCTCACAACAGAAGCGATACGTAGATGATAATCTTTAAAAATTATCTTCCTGCCTTCCGCCTGCGCGTGCCGATGGATTTCAAGCGTGCGCCAGTTTTTTACACTTTCTTCATCTGCCCAAAAAGAAAGAGACAAAATTTTTCCAGCATCCTGAATGCTTTGAAATCGTTCGACGGAAATAAATCCTTTGATCTTTTCAAGCTCTGGCTTTAACTCTGCCGCCATCTTAAAATAATCGTCTTTGTGCGCCTCATGTGGCATTACTTCAAAAATTACCGCTATCATGATCTAATCATTTTTTGTTAGAGAAATATGCAAATGCTTTGGCAGCCTCGTATTATATGTTGGTTCATACAAAATCTCATCTTCATTACATAGCTCGACTTTATATTTTCCAAATAGCCATGCCAGCGCCTTCGTGCTTACCGCAACGGAAAATTGTTTTGCAGGACAACTATGGCGACCAGCGCCAAAAGTCAGATGTTCTGTATTATTTAATCGTGAGATGTCAAATTCATTCGGTTTATTAAATTTGTCGGGATCGCGATTTGCAGATGCCAATACAATTAACACTTGTTGTTCTTTTTTCATAACCGCATTATCTAGTATCACATCTTCGAATAGGACACGTTTTGTATGATGAACCGGCGGATCAAATCTCAAAGTTTCGATAACGACCTGATGAAAAAAATTTTCATCGTAAGAATAGTTTGAATGGAGATCAACATTGCTTAGGCATTGCAACAGGGAATTTCCCAGGATACCTCTGCCCGCTTCATAACTTTGGATTATCAGTCCCACGAGATTACTTATCCAAAAAGATGCCACTTCATTCTCAGGCAATTGGAATTTCCGCGATATTAGTTCTATTGTCGACTTATATGAATCATTCTCGGAAAATCTATTCATGCACATTTCAAAAAGTTTATCAGCCATGCGATTAATCGCCAAAATTTGCTCCGGTGTTTTTTTGGGCGACATGATCTTGACAAGATGATCGATGTTCTGCAAAACAAATTCTATTTCCCTTTTGCGAAAGTGAAAACATTCCATTACAGTCAGGGCCGGAAGTTTTTTACAAACTTCCCCCACCCAATCAACGCCTGGCAATTTCTTATCTTTCATTAACGCATCTAGTGATCGATCAATTCTTACTGTTTTCATACGATCAAACAAAATCATGACCACTTGCCTGGCGACTTCATGAGCAACACCGTTGCTTAATCTTGCCAACTTCGAACTCATGAGAAGCGCGCATTCATTTAATCCTACAAAACTGTTCGTGATAGAAGGAATTCCAGCATGCGGGTTGTTGAGAAGAGCGCGACAAAAATGATAAGAATACAAAACCCAATGTGAGCAAGATTCATCCCAATACGCAGGATTTTCTTTCAACATAGTTTGATAATATCGAAAAGGATCCCTGACTTCTGATTGGAGAAATAAACTCGAATGCATAATATAATTGTCGAACAAAATAAATTACTTTTATACAGAAACACTTCAGTTTAAAATGAAATGTGCTTGCATATGGAAAATCAATTCAAAGAAATAGCAGCGTTGATTGGAGACCCGGTGAGAGCGACGGTTATGTGGACGTTATTGGATGGGAGAGCATTCACGGCGACCGAGCTCGCCCTTGCAGCAGACACTACCGCGCAAAATATGAGTATGCACCTGACAAAATTGGTGCGGTCGGAATTGCTCGAGGTGGAAAGCCAGGGTCGACATCGATATTACAGATTTGCGCGAAAGGAAATTGCGTACGCCATTGAAGCAATGGCACATTTAGTTTCTTCACCCGGCAATTCGAAGAATGCTAAACCGGAGGAAATTTCAGATATCAAATATTGCCGGACATGCTATGATCATCTTGCGGGACGAGTTGGCGTATTGATTACAGATAGCTTACTGCAACAAAAGATAATTGTGAGCAAAAAAAATCTATTTGAATTGAGTAAGAAGGGCGAAAAATGGTTTTCCGATTTCGATATCGATGTCGATAATTTAAAGAAACAACGTCGATATTTGTTAAGGCCTTGTCTTGATTGGAGCGAAAGACGTCACCACATTGCCGGATCCATTGCGGCAGCACTTCTTGGCAAAATGCTGCATCTTGATTGGATACGAAAGACCAGGAGTTCACGCGCAATTATTATTACAGGTAAAGGACAAAAAGAATTTCGTGAATACTTAAAAATTTCAGTTTGATCGTAGGCATTAAATAGAATTGAAATTGGCCTTTGTTCGAGGTTTCGTTTCAGACAAAGGCACAAAGGGAAAGGAGGGGAAGACTCGTGGTTTTCTTTTCCATATTTTCATTTTCCTTCGTTTTTTTACTATTTTTTTTGTTTATTTTCGTTTTTAGATATAATATTGCTCAAAACGAAGTAAAAACATGCTCGCCAACCATCGCCGGGATAAGATCTATGAGCTTTTACAAGAGGATGGATCCGCTAAAGTTTTGGACCTGGCCAAGCTTTTTAAAGTAACTGAGGTTACCATCCGCCAGGATTTGGAGAAGTTGGAAAAAGACGGACTGATCATGCGGGAACACGGCGGCGCGTATTTGAAAGATATCAAGGACCAGGTGCAGACTTTCTCACTAACTCACCAGGATAATCTGGATAAAAAAGAATTGATCGCCGCGAAGTGTGTCGAGTTTATTGAAAGTGGAGACACGATAATATTGGATTCGGGTTCTACTACAACCGAAGTCGCTAAGAAGATTAAGGGAATGAAAGGCCTCACAGTTATTACTAATGCCTTAAATATTGCATTGATGCTGGGCGCCGAGCCAGGCATAGAAGTAATCGTCACCGGTGGTGAATTCAAACCGCCGACATTATCTCTCACCGGCCAAAAAGCGGCCGAATTTTTTAAAAATCTTCATGTTCAAAAATTATTTCTTGCTACGGCAGGTATTTCTTTGAAAGCGGGACTCACCTACCCGAGCATCAGTGACCTCGTCGTTAAAAAAGCGATGATCGATGCGGCGGAAACCACGTATCTCGTTGCTGATTCTACAAAAATGGGAAAGTCTTCACTGGCAAGTCTCGGTGCGCTATCGCTGATCGACTATATCATAACAGATTCTGGTATCGATGAAAAACATAAACAGGCTTTTAAAGAAAATGAAATCGAATTGATCATTACAAGCTGACATTATGAAACGGTCTGATAAAACAACCTTGGGTGTCATCATTGGCAACCGCGATTTTTTTCCTGATAAACTTGTTTCGGAAGCAAGAGCGGATGTTTTAAATATTTTTAAGAAGATGAACATCACGCCCGTCATGCTCACCGAGGAGGATTCGAAATTAGGTGGCGTGGAAACATTCCAGGACGCGCAAAAATGTGCAGCCCTTTTCAATCGCCATGCCGATGAAATTGACGGTATTTTGGTATGCCTTCCAAATTTCGGTGATGAAAAAGGTGTTGCAGAAACAATTCATTGGTCAGGTCTGAAAGTTCCAGTGCTAATACAGGCCTATCCGGACGAACTCGGAAAGATGGATGTTGTAAATCGCCGGGACGCCTGGTGTGGTAAGATTTCTGTCTGCAATAATTTATATCAATTCGGAATAAAATATTCGCTCACGACAAAACATGTCGTTCACCCAACAGATTCTTCTTTCACCAATGATTTGAAAGATTTCATTGCAGTATGCCGTGTGGTAAAGGGCATGCGCAAAGTGCGGATAGGTGCAGTCGGTGCGAGACCAGGCGCGTTCAATACTGTTCGCTACAGTGAAAAGATTTTGCAACGAAATGGTATTTCTATCACAACAGTTGACCTTTCCGAAATCCTTGGGAACGCAAATAAATTAACGGCAGACGATAACATTGTAAAAGAAAGACTCGAAAAAATTCGCGCTTACACACCGACAGGTAAAACACCGAGTGAAAAGCTTATTCAAATCGCGAAGCTCGATGCGGTTCTTGCAAATTTTATGGAAGAGCACGCTCTCGACGCAACGGCAATTCAATGCTGGACTTCCCTTCAAAAAAATTATGGCTGTAATGTGTGCACCAGTATGAGTATGATGAGTGAAAATATGCTGCCGAGCGCCTGCGAAGTAGATGTAACCGGAACACTGAGCATGTATGCCATGCAACTTGCGAGTAGTTCACCAAGTGCTTTAGTAGATTGGAATAATAATTATGCAGATGACGATACCAAATGCGTGTTGTTTCATTGTGGCAACTGGGCGAAATCATTTTTGCCGGATATACAAATAAGCACTGCGCCTATTATCGGTACTTCCGTTGGAACCGAAAATACATACGGCGCTCTGGAAGGACGAACACCAGCCATGCCGCTCACATATGGTCGCATCAGTACCGACGATTCAAAAGGCCTCATCAAGGTATATGTTGGTGAAGGAGAATTGACGAATGATGCATTAAATACATTCGGCAATAGAGCCGTCGCGCAGATCAACAACTTGCAGGATGTAATGAAATATGTCTGCCGCAATGGTTTCGAACATCATGTAGTAATGAATGCGAGCAAAACAGCAGACGTGTTAAAGGAGAGTTTAGAGAATTACTTAGGATGGGAAGTGAATCGCCTCAGTTAATTGAAAATATTTACCGATCACTTATCAACATTTCAGTGACGATGACAACAAAAGAAATAGAAAAAAAATCTTTGGAATATCGCAAGAAGATTCTTGCAAGCATTTATAATGCCAAGGCAGGCCACACCGGGGGAAGCCTTTCCTGCATTGACATTCTAAATGTTTTATATAATCATGTGCTCCATGTCAGTCCGTCAACTTTTTCATCACCTGACCGTGACCGTTATATTCAAAGCAAAGGACACACGGTAGAAGCATTATATGTAGTGCTTGCGGATAAAGGATTTTTTCCTGAAGAAGATCTAATGACATTGTGCAAGTATAAGTCGCATTATATCGGTCACCCTACAAAAAAAGTCAATGGCGTCGAACAAAATACAGGCGCCCTGGGTCATGGCCTGTCGATTGCTGCCGGCACTGCCATCGCAGCAAAAATGGACAACAAAGATTTTCGTGTATTCACATTGCTAGGAGATGGCGAATTACCAGAAGGTTCAAATTGGGAGGCTGCGCTAACCGCGGCACATTACAAACTCGATAATCTTTGTGCGATTCTTGATTATAACAAATTACAAATTTCAGGTACAACAGCCGAAGTGTGCAACACGGACCCTATTGATTCGAAGTTTGAAAGCTTTGGATGGAGCGTAAAGCATGTAGCCGGGCATGATATCGATGCACTCATTGATACATTCGATGCACTGCCATTTGAAAAGGAAAAACCAAGTTTGATTATTGCCCATACAACAAAAGGCAAAGGTGTGAGCTACATGGAAAATCAAACTAAATGGCACCATGGTGTACCGGATGCGAATCAATTTGAAAGCGCTATGCAGGAATTTGATAAGGCTTTGGCTTCTATTTGATAAAAGACCAATTCAACGTGGAGACAGAAATAAAAAATAAAACAATTAATGGCAAGGCGAACCTTGAAGTGTTTTCAGCAACACTTCAGGAATTAGCTGAGGCTGACAAAAACATTATAGTTGTTACAAGCGATTCGCGCGGTTCGGGCAAGCTCGTTCCATTTGCACAAAAATTTCCGAACCAAATTGTTGAAATAGGAATCGCTGAACAAAATCTTGTAGGTGTGGCGGCAGGACTCGCATCCGCTGGTAAAAAAGCATTTGCCGTTTCACCGGCTTGCTTTTTAACTGCAAGGGCATTGGAGCAAATAAAAAATGATGTGGCGTATTCAGATAATCCGGTAAAACTTATTGGTATCAGTGCGGGTGTCAGTTATGGTGCCCTGGGTTCCACACATCATAGTTTGCATGATTACGCTGTGCTTCGTGCTATTAATAATATTACGATTGTCGCACCTGCCGATAATTACGAAACGTCGGCGGCCATTAGGCTTGCGGCTACATCGCAGAAACCTGTCTACCTGCGTTTTGGCAAAAAGAACATGCCCAATCTCACATCAGATGGTGAAAGTTCTTTTCAATTTGGCAAAGGAAGAATTATTCGCAATGGCAATGACATCGCATTCATCGCAACGGGTGAAACAGTTTATCCTGCGTTACAAGCGGCAGCAAAATTAGAAGAACAACATGGACTGCATGCAACAGTGATCAGCATGCACACCATCAAACCACTCGACTATGATTTGCTTTCGCAAATTGCAAAGAATTGTAAAGCGATAGTGACTGTTGAAGAGCATAGCATATTTGGTGGGCTCGGAGAAGCCTGTGCATCTTACTTACTTCAAAGAGGAATTAACAAGCCATTCAGGATAATAGGAATTCCAGATGAATACACGGTAACCGGATCGCAACTGGAAATATTCAATCACTATGGAATTTCTGAAAATGGGCTTGCAAAAACCGCATTGAATTTATTGCAACAATAAAATATTCGATCGACTGCTAACGAATTCGATAATATGAAACGATTGCCTGCCATAAAAATGATTCTTGTGTTCATGTTGATCGTCTGCATTGCCGTACTTCAGGGTTGCAAAACGGGCGATTCAAAAAATGAAAAGAAAAAGGTTGCCGTAATTGTATCAACACTGAACAACCCGTGGTTTGTTGTTCTCGCACAAACAGCAGCGGCACAAGCAGAGTCATTGGGCTACGAAACCAAAATATTCGACTCGCAAAATAACACCGCATTGGAAGCTGACAATTTTGAAAATGCGATCGCTTCCGGCTTTGATGCTATTCTTTTTAATCCTACGGACGCTGATGGATCCATAACAAATGTATTGAAGGCAAGGTCGGCCGGTGTACCCGTTTTTTGTATGGACAGAGAAGTAAATGCCACTGATGCGGCGACTTCGCAAATTCTTTCGGACAACTATTCGGGTTGTGTTGCAATTGGAAAATATTTTGTCGAACAAATGAATAAGAAAGGAAACTACGCGGAAATCCTCGGGCTGGTTGGTGACAACAACACGTGGAACCGTTCGAAAGGTTTTCACAGCGTAGTGAATTTTTATCCCGACTTAAAAATGGTTGCACAGCAGAGTGCAGATTTCGATCGAAATAAAGCCATGGAAGTAATGGAGAGTTTACTTCAGGCACATCCTGACATCAACGCGGTTTTTTGTGGCAATGATGCGATGGCCTCCGGCGCATACCAGGCGCTTGTTGCAGCCGGCAAGGCAAATGAAATAAAAGTGTTTGGATTTGATGGTGCGGAAGATGTGATCAACTCTATCAGAGACAAAAAAATTGCCGCCACCGGAATGCAATTTCCCAAAGTGATGGCACAGACAGCAGCTAATTATGCAGATGAATTTTTCAAGGGAAGAAAAATATTTCCGAAAAAAATGCCAGTTGCAGTTGAATTGGTAACGCAGGAAAATGTAAGCGATTACGCAGGTTATGGTAAAAACGACAAAGCGCAAAAATGAAAATCTTAAAATATATTACCGCATTTGTTGTGATTCTTGCTGTCGCATACAACTCTGTTTATTTTCGAAAACTGGACGAAGTAAAAGCATCGATTGCAGCAAAGGACTTCAATGCAGCGCAATATGCGGCGACTTTCTGGACCGCTAAACTTTTACCGAACCTGAATAAAGCGATCGACGTTGCCCGACTTTCTTCTATGTTGAGAAGAAATCCGGAAAATGCTTTTGATAACTACTCTCACGCCTTGGGTATCGGCAATCTCCGGTACTTCCTGGTAAGTGGTAAAGGAACGATTGAATCTATTAATGAAAATGATGTTAGCGTACTGATTCAAACTGATAGCACCAAACAAAAAATTATTATCGCAACAGAATATATTTTCGGAAATGCGGTGAGAGACGCAACAGGTTTGATCGATATCAATGAATTCAACAACACCATGGACTTTAACAATGTGTCGGCCGAGATCAATAAGACAATTCGTGAAAAAGTTTTACCGGGATTCAGGCAACAAGTAAAAAGAGGAAATACAATTGTTTTTACCGGCGCCATTGAATTGAATAAAGAACATCTGGATTTGTCGCATATCGAAGTGTTGCCAGTTGAAATAAAAATATTGTAATCTTTTTAGGTGATAGTTGAGTTGAATGGTAAGAGGTGGACGCAAGATATACCTCACACCTACTTCGCCCACACCTGATAAAAATATTATTTTTCAAAGCTCCATGCTTATTGCAGAAAACATAACAAAAAAATTTTCGGGTGTTACAGCCCTTGACAATGTGTGCCTGGACTTGCACGCAGGGAAAGTGAATGCAATTATTGGAGAGAATGGCGCGGGGAAGTCGACACTCATGAAGATACTATCGGGTGTTTATGAAGAATATGATGGCCGAATTATTTATAAAGATCAGACGGTGCGTTTTCAAAATACAAGACAGGCACAGGCGGCCGGTATCGCTATTATTCACCAGGAGTTAAATCTCATTCCTTTCCTTGGTATCACTGAAAATATGTTTCTCGGCCGTGAAATAACAAATTCAGTCGGCATGCTGGATAAAAAACAAATGCGGAGCAAAGCAAAATCAATATTGCAAAGACTAAAACTCGACATTGATCCGGACACAAAAATTGCATCACTCAAAGTCGGGCAACAACAAGTCATCGAAATCGCAAAGGTTTTACTTTTTGATGCCGAAGTAATCATTATGGACGAGCCTACGTCCGCGATCAGCGAACATGAAGTACAGGTTTTGTTTAATATCATCGTACAGTTGAAAAAAGAAAATAAAACGATCGTCTATATTTCACATAAGTTGGATGAGTTGTTTACAATCGCCGACCGATATGTTGTTTTACGGGATGGCAAATCGATTGAAAGTGGGGACATGCAGGGAATGACGCATGACAGCATTATTCAAAAAATGGTGGGAAGAGAAATTAAAATTGTAAGAAGAACAAACGCAGCTGCAAATCGCGAAGTTCTTTTTTCTGTCAACAATCTATCTTTAAAACATTCGTCCAGCAAAAATGATTTGCTGCTAAAAAATATTTCGTTCTCACTCGGCAAAGGAGAAATTCTCGGCATTTTTGGTTTGATGGGTGCGGGCAGGACAGAGTTGATGGAATCTATTTTTGGTTTGCATTCAAAACGGTTGACCGGAAATATCAGCATTGAAGGAAGGCACGTCTTTATTCAATCGCCGGCTGATGCAATTGAGGCCGGACTCGCCCTCGTGCCGGAAGACAGAAAAAAGGATGGACTCATCCTGGGTCTTGATGTGCGCACAAATATTTCCCTGACTACACTAAATCAAATTGAGACGATGGGGCTGCTAAGTGCTCAAAAGGAAAGCGCTCTTGCTAAAAAATACACATCTGAACTAAGTATCAAATCATCGTCAGATAAGCAACTTGCAAAAAACCTCAGTGGAGGCAACCAACAAAAAATAGTACTTGCGAAATGGCTCGCGACTAATCCAAAAATTTTATTGCTCGACGAACCAACGCGTGGAATAGATATTCATGCAAAAAGCGAAATCTATAAACTCATTTTGCAACTTGCCAGTGAAGGACTCGGAATCATCGTCGTATCCTCGGAATTGCCGGAAATACTGGCAGTGTGTGATCGGATACTTGTTATGGCGGAAGGAAGCATTACGGCGAATATAAATGGAGCAGCGGCAACGGAGGATAATATTCTTACTGCAGCAATCCCAAAAGCAATCTGATACATGGAAGCAGTGATCAATAAAAAAAATGGCAAGCAATTATTGTTGAAGTTTCAATCACTCATTGCATTGTTTATTCTTTGCATGGTTATCGGCTTCTTATCCGATAAATTTTTAACTGCAACAAACATTTGGAACGTCATGCGCCAGATATCAGTCAACATCTGTATTTCGGTGGGTATGACATTGGTCGTTCTTACTTGCGGAATTGATTTATCCGTTGGTTCTGTATTGGCATTGTGTGGTGCCGTAACCGCAGGGTTGTTAAAAAATGGAATCGAAATTCCTTCGTCGAATGTATATGTGGGTTTTACGGTCTTCGGTGCAATTGTATTTGGACTAATTGTGGGAGCGACACTTGGTTGTTTCAATGGTTGGACAATAACTAAATTCAACGTGCCACCGTTTGTCGCAACACTCGCCATGCTCACCATTGCTAGAGGATTGACAATGCTGTGGACAAAAGGCTTTCCGATTTCGAATCTCGGGGAAAAATTTTCGTGGCTTGGGACTGGTTGGTTTCTCGGAATTCCTCTGCCGGTATGGATCTCCGCAATTATTATTTTGCTGGCAACGATCATAACAAACAAAACAAAAATCGGAAGATACATCTATGCGATTGGTGGAAATGAAACTGCGGCATCACTTTCAGGAATCAATATAAAAAAAGTCAAGATCGCTGTTTATACAATTGCAGGTGTGCTTGCAGCCGTCGGCGGCATCCTGGTTACATCACGCCTCGACGCAGCACAGCCAAATGCAGGAACAGGCTATGAACTCGATTCGATCGCTGCAGTTGTAATTGGCGGAACGTCATTGTCAGGTGGACGTGGCAGCGTGATGGGGACAGTTCTTGGGGCAGTCATCATCGGGGTGTTGAACAATGGATTGGTGCTACTGAATGTATCACCATTCTGGCAACAAGTTGTAAAAGGATTTGTGATACTCATTGCAGTTATCATTGATAAGGCCAACGCGAAGAATGACTGAGAAGTTAGTACTGGGAAAAACAAATGAGCAAACAATATATATTGGCAATTGATCAGGGCACAAGCGGAACTAAAACACTCGTTTTTGATGAGCTGGGAAAAGTTCATGCGCGATCAACTGAACCATTGAAGACTCACTATCTCCATAATGGTTTTGTTGAACAAGTGCCTGAAGAGATATTTCAAAATGTCTCGTCGTCGGTCAAAAAATGTATCACGTTATTTGTCGAGGCAGGAAATGCTGCCAGCGAAATTGTTACCTGTGGCATATCGAATCAAAGAGAAACTTTTATTGTTTGGAATCAGAAAGGAGAACCACTCTACAATGCCGTTGTGTGGCAGTGCAAACGTTCAGTGGAAATATGTTCACGACTAAAAGGAAAAGGACTCGAGGAAGTGATCAAACAAAAAACGGGATTGCTGATTGATCCATATTTCTCCGGAACCAAGTTAATGTGGTTATATGAAAATGTTGATTCAATTAAGAAATCGATTGATGCTGGAGAAGCATACTTTGGAACAATTGACACATGGCTCCTGTACAAATTGACCAATGGCAAAATCTATTGCACGGATTATACTAATGCATCGAGAACGTTATTCTTTAATCTTTCGACATTGTCGTGGGACAAAGAACTACTCGCAACATTTGGTTTATCAAAATTGAATCTGCCGACTTGCAAACCTTCTTCACATTTATTTGGGGAAACAAATTTTGTTGGCATAATCGAGAAGTCAATTCCGATATCGGCTATGATCGGAGATTCACACGCCGCGGCTTTTGGTGAGGGATGCTTTCAAACTGGTACGGCCAAAGCGACAATGGGTACCGGCTGTTCCATCCTGATGAACATTGGCGAAAAAATGCAAAACTCCAACAACGGAATGGTAACAACTATTTGTTGGAGCACAGAAAATACAGTTCGATATGCGCTCGAAGGCGTCATTGTTACATGTGGCGCAACATTAGAATGGTTAAAAAATGAATTGGGTTTGTTTAGCGACAGTGCGCAAACATTGGCGATGGCAACAAGTGTGCAAGATAACGGCGGAGTTTATTTGATCCCTGCATTCAGCGGGCTCGGAGCACCACATTGGGATATGAATCGCAAAGCTTCTATTAATGGTCTTACGTTCGGTGCAAATAAAAATCATCTCGTAAGAGCTGCTCTGGAGAGTATTCCTTATCAAATCAAAGACGTAGTACGGGCGATGGAGGTTGATACAAAAATTCCTTTGCAGCAATTGATGATCGATGGCGGCATCAGTACGAACAATTTTATAACGCAATTTCTGGCAGATTTACTGGAGAAACCTGTTGTAAACATTGACATTCCTGAGGTCTCTGCGCTAGGAGCAGCTTACCTCGCCGGGTTGCAACAAAAAATTTTCAAAGACATTGCCCACCTCTCGGAATTAAATTCAGAAAAGAAAACATTAAGTCCATCACATGATGAGCGGGTAAAAACCTGGTACCAGGGATGGCAACAACATCTTCGTAGCGGTTAAACAAATTGAATGCTTGATGCAAATAAATTTTATCAATCACTATAAAATCACACATGATGTACAAATTAAGTCTTGCGTGCTATGCGATTATCTTATCGCTTTGCGTACACGCACAGAACAACGTCGCCAGAGTTGTTTCTCCGCAGATACTACCCGACAACTCTGTTGTCTTTAGAGTCAAAGCGCCCGGCGCATCGAGCGTTTTTGTGATCGGAACTTTTTTCCCGGTTATTAAACCAATACCAATGGAAAAGAAAGACTCAAACATTTTTGAAGTAAAGATCGGACCATTGCCATCTGATATGTATGAATATCGTTTTATTCTTGACAGTGCGATGGTACTTGATCCGGGTAACAATGCAGTTACGAGAGACGGAAGTATTGTTGAGAACAGATTATTAATTCCAGGAAAACTTGGTGATATTATTTCTGCACAAAATGTGCCGCATGGAAATGTAACTGCAGTGTGGTATCAATCTCCAACACTTGGCACAGCAAGAAGAATGTATGTTTATACACCTCCCGGTTATGAACTGAGTAAAGATAAATATCCAGTGATGTACCTGCTGCATGGTGGCGGTGGCGATGAAGACGGATGGATCAGTCGCGGTCGCGCTAATTATATTATCGATAATCTCATTGCATCGAAAGAGGCATTGCCGATGATTGTCGTAATCACAAATGGTAATCCCGAAGCAGTGGCTGCACCGCTCGACAGGCCAATCAATGCAAGTGCGGGCAGCGGATCTCCCATTGCAGGTATGGCCTCGGGAAAGTTCGAAGAAAGTATCGTGAAAGATGTAGTGCCTTACATTGAAAAACACTATCGTGTAATTGCCGATGCAGATCATCGCGGGTTGACTGGTTTTTCAATGGGTGGATATCAAACGCAAAATATTACTAATGCAAATCCCGGTATGTTCAATTATATCGGTGTGATGAGTATGGGCTTGTTTGCAGGATTTGGAAATAACAGTGCAGGCTACGATAAGGACAAACATGTTGCGCAACTGAAAGCGCTGATGGCTTCAAAACCAAAATACTATTGGATAGGAATTGGTAAAGATGATTTCCTGTATAATTCGGTTATCAAGCTTCGCGCGCTGTATGATGAAATTGGATTTAAATATGTGTACCGTGAAAGTGAAGGCAATCATACGTGGGGTGTGTGGCGTTTGTATTTGACAGAACTTGCTCCGAAATTTTTCAAATAACAAATTAATTCGTCAACGATATCATGAACAGGAAATTATTTTTTTGCATCGCATGTTGCTTCATGGGGATGATTGGTTTTGGCCAGAAGTCAAAGTTGCCTCTTTTTTCAGACAGCCTCGTTCAGCCAAGGATGCGCATCATTATTGACAATGATTTTGGCGGTGATCCTGACGGGTTATTTCAACTCGTACATCATCTATTATCTCCGTCGGTTGAAATTCGCGGGATCATTGGTTCACAACTTCGGCCCGGTGATGGTTGGGATCCGTCAAAAGAAACGGCAACGCATGCAAAGAAAAAAATCGAGGAAGTGTTGGCCATTATGAATATTGGCAAACAGATCCCGGTCTATGAGGGAAGCAATTTCCCTTTGGAAAATGATAGCACGGCACAAAAGTCCGAAGCAGCAAATGCCATCATCAAAGAGGCTTTGCGCGATGATACGAAGCTGCCATTATATGTTGTTTGTGGTGCGGGTCTCACAGAAATAGCAAGTGCGTACTTATTGGAACCAAAAATTGCAAAACGCTTTACGCTGATTTGGATCGGCGGTCCCGAGTATGCGGAATTAGCTCCGCCTCCACCGAATTATACAAGTCTTGAATATAATCTTGCCATTGATCTCAAAGCCGTACAAGTAGTTTTCAATAAATCTTCCATTCCCATCTGGCAGGTTCCGAGAAATGTATACCGCCAGGTAATGATGCCTTATTCATCGCTATTATTAAAAGTAAAAACGCAGGGAAAGATAGGCGAGTTCCTGACTGCGTCGTTGGAAAAAATTATGAGAATGGCTGTGAAATATAATTTCAATATTGGTGAAGTTTATATTACGGGCGATAGTCCACTTGTTTTATTAACTGCATTACAATCCACCTTTGAGCCCGATCCATCATCCAGTTTTTATGCGTTGCGTCCTTCACCTAAAATAAATGATCAGGGACTTTACGAAGTCAACCAATCGGGAAGGAACATCAGGGTATATACACACGTGGATGTTCAGCTACTACTTGATGATTTATATTCCAAACTTGTCTTATTCAATCAAAGTAGATAAATAGAAATTAAGAACGCGACAATTCTTATTTAGAAACAGTAAATAATCAAGCATGAAAAAGATCAATGCCATTTTGTTTTTCACACTGCTATTCTCCATAGTGGCCCATTCGCAGGGAACTAAAAAGCAAAGAGTATTAGTTCTAAGCGATATTGAAGCAGATCCCGACGATACAGAATCCATGGTCAGGTTTCTTACTTATTGCAATCAATGGGATGTGGAAGGATTGATTGCAACCACTTCAATTCACCAAAAGCAAAGAGTTGCTCCTGAAAGTATTTTAAAAGTGATCGATGCTTACGGTAAAGTACAACCGAATTTAATAAAGAATGAGCAGGGTTATCCGACTGCCGATATTTTAAGGGCAAAAGTGAAGAAAGGTCTTGCCGTGTATGGTATGGAGGGAGTGGGTGACGGTAAGGATTCGGAAGGCTCTGATTGGTTAGTGAAAGTATTAGAAAAACCCGATGATCGTCCATTATGGATTACCGTTTGGGGCGGACCAAACACGTTAGCACAAGCGCTCTGGAAAATTAGTAAAACGAAAAGCGCCGCTGATGCAGAAAAAATTTATAAAAAAGTTCGCGTCTACACGATTTCTGACCAGGATGATTCTGGTCCATGGATCAGGAAAACTTTTCCAAGTATCTTTTATATCGTTACTCCCGGTTATAACTATACGAAAGCAACATGGCTCGGCATGGCGTTCCCGGCACCCGGCGCCAACCAGGAAGTCGTATCTGCTGATTGGCTTGCGAAAAATATTCAACAGGGTCATGGACCGCTCGGCGCAGTATATCCCGACGTGGCATATGGAATGGAAGGTGACACACCATCGTTTCTGAATTTGATTGAAAATGGGTTGGACGATGCGGAGCATCCAAACTATGGCGGCTGGGGTGGACGATATGAATCATATCTTCCCGAATTTGAAGATTCAAATACAGGCATGTTCAAACGAGAAAATTGGCCAAAGGATCAGCCGGAAACACGGGCGATCTGGACTAACGCCGATGACTCAATTGTTTCCACTGTTGATAAAAAATCTTATGTCGGAAATCGCGAAACGATTTGGCGCTGGCGTACAGATTTTCAAAATGATTTTGCTGCACGCATGTTGTGGACGACAAAAAGTTTTGCGGAATGTAATCATCCTCCTGTTGTTCGTCTCGCGCATAGCGACCACTTCACTGTGAAGTCTGGGCAACTATTTCATTTGAGTGCAGGTGGCACAACTGATCCCGATGGAGATTCGATGAGTTATCTATGGTTTCAGTATCGTGAAGCAGGAACATACAAAGGCAATGTGAGCTTCAGACCATATGCTTCGAATTTATATGACGTGCCTGTAACTGCACCGAAGGTTGACAGTGTTCAAACGATACATTTTATTTTGAGGGTAACTGATAAAGGAACTCCGGCGATAAGCAGGTATAAAAGAGTGATTGTAACGGTGACACCATAGTTGGTGAATGTGGAGATGAATCGCGGATTTCGCGGATTTGAGCGGATTTCGCGGATCTTCCGGTTGAAAAATTGATTAACAACGTCAGCTTTTTTCACTGAAGAAATAATCAATATTCAATAATGATATTGAACTGCAAGATCCGCGAAATCCGCGATTCATTTCCACATTTCCACATTTTCACATTTTCACATTTTCATTCAGTATTTTGAAATTAAGTAAATTTATAGACGAGCAGGCCGTTTTGAAAAAATTGAGCTTACTAAACGCTTTAATGATTGTGGCTACATTTTATGTAATGGCTCAATCACAACCCGGGGGAAAAACGACATTCGTCAATTCTTCCGACGGTGTACGTATTGCATACGAAGTGCATGGTGAAGGGAAAACGGCACTTGTTTTAGTTCACGGCTGGTCGTGTGATCGGAGTTATTGGAAAAATCAAATCGAAAAATTTTCTCAAGGATATAAGGTCGTTACCCTGGATCTTGCGGGTCACGGGGAATCTGGCCTGGAGCGCAAAGACTGGACGATGCAAGCGTTCGGTAAAGATGTTGCAGCAGTTGCTGACAAACTTGGTCTTCAGCATATCATTTTAATCGGTCATTCGATGGGAGGCGATGTAATCGCAGAAGCAGCAAGGAATTTGCAAGGCAAAGTCCTTGGAATGGTAATGGTCGACACATATCATAAACTTGGAACGGGTCGTTCGCCGCAACAGGTTGAAGCGTTTATTGCAACACTGCGGAAAAATTTTTCTGACTCCACCCGTATTCTTGTTCGCAGTATGTTTTTGCCGACTTCAGATGCAACGCTTGTTGAACAAGTCGCCGCCGATATGTCGTCAGCCCCGCCCGAAGTCGCATTAAGTTCTCTCGAGCATGCTTTCAGTTATAGTCGCGACATGCCACACACGCTTGGGGAACTCAAGTTGCCTGTTATCGCAATCAATTCTGGCAGCTCACCAACTGATACTGCATCGATGAAACGTTATGGCGTAGATGTTATCGTCATGCCTAACGTTGGGCATTTCCTGATGCTTGAAGATCCTGATCGGTTTAATCAACTTCTTAATTCCGCGATCGATAAACTTGTACAAAATTAGTAATTGAAAAGTGGAGGAAATATTCGACTTTCGACCAATCGGCCGTTTAATTTCATCTATAGATTTTAAAAATTCAAAAAATAACACACATGAAACTCCGGGTTCTTGTTCTTGGCGCTGGGTTTGGTGGACTTGAATTATGTACAATTTTATCAGAGCGATTGGGCGATCAACTTGACCTCACGCTGTTAGATCAAAACGATTCATTTTACTTTGGCTTTTCAAAATTTGATGTAATGTTTGGGCATGAAACGTCTGAATCCATTCGCATCTATTATCGGAACATATCAAAGCCTGGAGTCACGTTCAAACAGGAAACGATCACTGCAATCGATCCCGTTGCAAAAAAAGTTACAACGCAACGTGGCACATACGAAGCAGATGTAATAGTGATTGCGTTAGGCGCCGACTATGATATGAAAGCAACACCTGGACTCATTGAAGGCGGAAATGAATTTTATTCATTAGCGGGAGCCGAGCGGTTGAGAAACGTATTGCCGACATTTTCAAAAGGGAGAGTGATCGTTGGTGTATGTAGTGCTCCATTCAAATGTCCTCCTGCACCAAGTGAAGCAGCATTGCTCATGCATGATTACCTTGTCAAACGTGGTATTCGAAATGATTGTGAAATAAGTTTAGTTATGCCGTTCGGTTTACCAATTCCGCCCTCACCTGACACATCCAAAGCTTTGTTGTATGCGTTTGAGGAACGCAATATTAAGTTCATTCCAAAAAAACATATCCATGCGATTGATGTAGCGAGACATGTTGCTATTTTGGATGATGGAAGTGAAATGCCCTTTGAATTATTTCTCGGCATTCCAAAACATTGTGTGCCGAATGTGGTTGAAAAAAGTGGCATGACCGTCAATGGATGGATACCGGTTGACAAAACAAATCTCAGAACCCAGTTTCCGAATGTATATGCAATCGGTGACGTTAACAGTGTAGGAACTCCGAAAGCAGGTGTCTTTGCGGAAGGTGCTGCAAAAGTTACCGCGGAATCAATTATTGCAACTTTTGAAAAAGGTAACGATCCTGACGCATATAAGGGAGATGGCACTTGTTATATTGAATTTGGAGGCGGACGAGTTGGAAAAGTAAATGTTGAATTTTTTACGAGGTCGGCACCTTTTGGAACCTACACCGAAGCATCAGCTGAATTAGTAGAAGATAAAAAATATTTTGGTTCAAGCCGGAAGAAGCGATGGTTTAGCTGAGCAGTGATTTTTCAAATTAGTTACAGGATTGAAATTTTTCTTTCTAAGTGTACAATGTTTTGTTTCACATAAAGACTCAAAGAATACAAAGACTCACTCTACCGATATCCATGTTGTTGGAATATTTGGAGTGTTTGGTGTATATTGTTTTGCTTTTCTCATAAGCATAACCGACAGCAATATATGGAAGTCCATCATCACCCCGACGTTCATCATAAACCTAAAAAATGGAAAGAGTATTTCTTAGAATTCATAATGATCTTTCTTGCCGTCACACTGGGGTTTATTGCTGAGAATATTAGAGAGCATATAACAGAGAAAGCAAAAGAAAGAAAATACATTGAAGGTTTTATCCGCAATTTAAAGGATGATACAGCCACATTGAACCACGTAATTAGGTTTGACGCAAGGCTTATAAACGGAATAGATAGTATGCTCAGGCTTTCTCACGCAAATATGATCATTGATTCTAATCGAAAAGCATTTTATTATTACGCAACAAGATATTGCTACAGCTCATCTGCCTTTAAAAGTAATGACATTACCTTACAACAATTAAAAAGTACCGGTGATTACAAGCTGATTGAAAGGGATCATGTAGCCGACAGCCTGATAAAATATGGCAACGATGTTCAAAACATCTACAACCAGGGCGAATATTATTTGGTGTATTTTAAAGATATTTTATCAAGACTTGATGAGCTGACGGATCGGACCGTCCTGAATGATAGTTCTTATTTGATCAGTGGAAACCTGCCGAACAAACCGCTTCCGTTGCTGCGGGATAAGGACGGACAATTGGCGACATTATTTAATAAGTTATTCGACTTTAAATTAATCACACAATCGTACTCAGAAAATAATTTAAAACCACAATTGAAAAATGCGAAAAGATTAATTTTGTTTTTGCAAAGTACGTACGATATCGGTAATGAATAAAAGTTCATGATCAGGAAATAGTATTTTTTGAATGATCACACGAAAAACTTGAATCGATCCAGTCTTCAATTATTTCCTGGTGAATTGATTCAAACGCAGTGAAAAAATACATGTTCGATCCTGCATCATACTTATAATCACCCTCCCATTCCTTCCAGTAACATGCCGTCTCTTCAATCGAATCCATAATAAAATTCACTTCGTCGTTACTCATGCATGGATGAATTGACAATCTTACCCATCCCGGTTTATTTGAAAAATCGTTAGAACGAATTTTATGTAGAATTTGATGGGACTTCTCTTTATCAACGTTCAGCAGTATATGCCCATATGTTCCCGCGCATGAGCAACCTCCCCGGGCTTGAATTCCAAATCTATCGTTCAGGATTTTCACGATTAAATTATAATGTGCATCCAGAATGATAAATGATACCACGCCGATTCTTTTTTTATAATCGCCTGCCAGCACTTTTATGTTGCTGATCTTTTCAAATCTGTTGATTACGATATTTAGGATTTCTTTCTCGCGTTCCAGCATGTTTTCAATCCCCATTTTTTCTTTTAGTCGAATGCTCATAGCCACCTTAATGGCACCCAAAAAAGGGGGTGTTCCGCCATCTTCTTTTTGCTCGATCTCAGAAACATATTCGTGTTCTTTCCATGGGTTGCTATAGACAATCGTTCCACCACCCGGATGGTCAGGCGTTTTATTGTCATAAATGCTCTTATTGAAAATGAGAACTCCGGGTGTACCCACACCTCCTAAAAATTTATGGGGCGAAAAATAAATGGCATCCAAATAAGAACCTTGTTCAATTGGATGCATATTGATATGAACGTAGGGAGCTGAACACGCGAAATCGACAAAACAAAGTCCGCCGTATGCATGAATTAGCCGAGCTATTTCATTAAATGGAGTTTGGATACCGGTAACGTTTGAGCACGCTGTCACCGCCGCAATTTTATTTTTTCTTTCTTTATACTTTTCCAATAAACGAGTGAAATGTCGGAGATCAACATTCCCATCCCTCGAAGGCTGAATGATTTCAACATCCGCAATCGTTTCCAGCCACGAAATATGATTGCTATGATGTTCCATGTGGGTGAGAAAAATCACCGGTTTCAAATGTTGCTCGAGTTGAAAATATGTGCTGCGGTTTTGAACATAATCTGTGACCCGTTCCGGAATTCTTAATCCCAGGATTCGTTGAAGTTTATTGACACAGGCCGTCATGCCACTTCCGCAGAAAATCAGGATATCATCATAATCCGCATTGACATGCTTTTTGACAATTTGTTTTGCTTCTTCGTAAGCTTTGGACATCAGGGTCCCGGTAATCGTAGCTTCTGTATGAGTGTTTGCTACATATGGTAATATCGATGACTGCACGCAATTTTCGATTGGCGCATACGCTCTTCCGCTGGCTATCCAGTCGGCGTAGACAATTTTCTTTCTTCCGAATGGGGTGTTGAATTTGATATCGCGGCCGATAATATGTTTTTCGAAGTCAGCAAAGTAATGCTCCAAAGAAGTTTCAATGTTCAACACGTTTTTCATGATGTAAAAGTTGAAGCTGAGGTTAAGGCTGAAGATTTCTCAATCTCAACCTCATCTTGGCGTGGAAATACCAAACAAATCATATGGCTTTCTGCTATAATAGTCTTTTGTAAAGGTGACCGTAAGAAAAATCAATGCAATGAATGTGGCTACGACAAACAATTGCAATAAAGAAGTTTTTTGAATGTCTTGCCGCGATTTTCTGTCGCATACTTCGCCCGGGCAATACTTGACCCGCTCCTTAAAAAATAGCGGGTACACTTTACAGCCCAGGCAAATTCCAAAGGCAGACTCGAAAAAAAGGAATATTAAACAGATCAGACAAATGATACCAGTTATCGGACTATATGCATTGACGATAACAAGAAGAATAAACATTGTCAATGCCAATATGATCCCAATTATCCATGCAAATCTTTTCTGATCCGCACCTACATATTCCGGAACCTGGTTTTGCACGATCAAGCGACCTATGATCAAAGAAGGTGACAGTCGTGGATTAATAAATACACGTATGACAAGATCAGTAAGAAAAAACGTGATAAAATATTTTACAGGTATGAAGTTGTTTTTTGCCACTATAAACACAAGGGAAACAAACGTGCCAAGAAACAATATACCTGCAGCCGCCCTGATCTCTCTTTCATTCAAAACGGGAATGCTGTATCCTTCTACATCTTCTCCAAATTTTATAAACTGTTTCATATTTGGCTGGTTTTTGGTTTCGTAATTGGTTGTACAAGGATAGTCTTTTTGTTATAGGCTACGAATGGACCATCAACGAATAACTGGTTATCGTCAACAGAACACATACCGGTGTCAACAATAACTTTGAGTAAATGGATAATTTTGTTGCGTGATCGGACAATTGTTTATCTCTTTGTATTAATGCCGCGCATAAGAATGAAAAAATTGATTGACAGAAAGCGATTGAAACTATATTCATTGATTGGCCTTATTTTCCTGGTCATTAATTTTATTTCAAGTCATTATCGCTATCAAAGTCCTGTTTTGCAGCGACTGTTATATAACTTTTGGCTTGTCCTTTATGTGACGGTCGTTAATTATTTTTTCTTCGAATACGTATGGCAAAGATTGGGCTGGAAGAAATTCTTTACTTCGCTTTTGTGGATCATGTGTTTTATTATGATTTATTCCTGGGGTTTGTACTTGTGGACATGTATAGGTACCGGGATTCATACTTACGTTGAATTTGGAACATTCCCGCGTGTAACAAAAGCGGTCGCCGACCGGATGGAATACAGTGTCGGATCAATTTTATTTTTTGCCATCGCACTCCACATATACAATCATAACAAACTAAAACAAACGTCGCAACAACTAATGATTGAGAAGCAACAAGCGGAATTAAACTACCTGAAGTCACAAACCAACCCGCATTTTTTATTTAATACGCTCAATAATATTTATTCACTGGCGAGGGACAAGAGTGATCTCGCACCTGAATCCATCATGAGGCTTTCAAAAATGTTACGCTTTATGTTGTATGAAACGGGCAGCAGCTATATCGCAATTGAACAGGAACTGAAAATCATTACCGACTATATTGCACTCGAAAAGCTACGTTATGATGTGAGTCTGCGCGTGAATTTTAATTATGATATTGAAGATATGAAACAGGCGCTGCCACCATTGCTGCTGATACCTTTAATTGAAAATGCGTTTAAATTTGGGACATCGGAAACGAGAAACCAACCGTTTGTCGATATTCATCTTTCTGTTAAGCAAAGACAGTTGGTCCTCCTTGTAAAAAATTCTGTCGATGATTCGGATGATAATCGACAAGTAAAGGAAAATATTGGATTATCTAACCTGAGGCGGCAATTGCAGTTATTATATACCGACTATAATTTATCGGTACAGCAACAGCAGGGAGTTTTTACGGCCAACTTAAAAATTAATCTTGCAAGCCATGTCTAATATAAAATGTATTATCATTGAGGACGAACCGCTGGCAATAAAAGTTTTGACTGACTATGTTTCCCAGGTGCCGTTTCTCGAACTGCAAAAAACCTTTAAGGATGCCATATCAGCAACGGACTGGCTTCGAAGCAGTACAACAGACCTTATGTTTTTGGATGTTCATCTTCCGCGCCTGAAGGGCATGGCATTTTTAAAAACGCTTTCGCATCCGCCGGCAGTAATTATCACAACTGCTTATCATCAATATGCCGTGGAAGGTTTTAATTTAAATGTTACAGATTATTTATTAAAGCCAATCGAATTTGAACGTTTTTTAATTGCCGTTAATAAGGTAAAAACTCAACGGGCAAATGATGCTGATACAAATGACGAGAAGAAAGATTTTATCTTTCTTACGATTCAAAAAAAGAAAGTAAAAATAAATTTCTCTGAGATTATCTATGTTGAGAGCCAGCGTGAATATGTTAAGCTGGTTACTACTAAGAAAGAATACGTTTCAAAAATGAGCACGAACGAAATTGAAAAAATGCTACCACCAAATCTTTTCAAGCGCATTCATCGCTCGTTCATTATTTCCGTAAATAAAATTGATTCGTATACTGCGGATACAGTAGAATTTGGCAACATATCAATACCGATCGGGAGGGGTTATCGGGAAGTACTGGAGAATTTGTAGATGCGCATGCCATGGGTTTTTTTTGCACATTACGGAAATTATACTAACGGCAGAAGATATGAATCGAATTGAATCAATTCCGATAGTGCATCGTTTAATAAAATAAAGTTCCTAAAGAAAGATAACCGCCCCGGTATTAATATCATAATAAGCACCAACAATTTTAATCTCGCCCTTATCAACCATTTCCTTCAAAACCGGGCTTCCTTTTTTTATTGCTTCGATCGTAAGCAAAATATTATTTTTTGCAACATACTCAACGTACGCATCATTCTTTGATGTTTTCTCACCGGTAAAGTCTTGTGACTTATCTACTGCTGGTTTAATCTTCGCCAACATCGCTGTTATGTTTCCCAATTTCACATTGTCGATAGCACCCTTGATGGCACCGCACGATTTATGTCCTAACACAAGAATTACTTTTGCACCGGAAACCTTGCATCCAAATTCCATACTGCCCAATAGATCTTCGTTTACAAAATTTCCTGCAACTCGTCCGACGAACAAATCACCGATTCCTTTGTCAAACACATCTTCAACAGGAATGCGGCTATCCAGGCACGAGAGAATTACAGCCTTTGGATATTGACCTGCGGCAGCATTTCTTACCATGGACGAGTGATCACGGGACGTGAGATTACTCGATACAAAACGCTTGTTACCATCTTTCAAACTTTGTATTACTATATCAGGAGTGAGCGCAGCCTGCTCCTCTGCGGTCAACACCTTCTCGCGAAGTGGCGCAGGAGTTGTGCTCGCTATTGTAGCGGTATCTGTAGGTTTTTTTTCTTCGCTAGCCGGTTGGCTGTTGCATGAAAAAATTGTTGTTACTGTGAGAAGTGACAAGCAAGCATACATTAAAGATTGCCCTTTCATACGATTCAGTTTATTGGTGAAGGGAACGGTAGCGCAATTTAAATGTAGACTTTATTTGTGAGATGAGTATTTTTAGTCTCTCATTCTTAATGCATGCAAGGAAACGCAAAGCGCGAAAGGATGGGTCTGACATAGTCATCTCTCAAAGTGCGATTGCGCCTTATTTAACCTTGTTCCTTTGCGTGAAAAATTTCAAGGTGAAGTATTTATTGGGATTTCTTGTATACTGAGAGGAAATGCATCGCCTTACTTTTAGTTTCGAAATCGGCTGGATAACTATCGCCGGCCAGGTTATAACAAATAATCAACTGCTCATTCTCGAGTTTGTAAATTGCAGTAATATGCTTTCCTTCATTGGGACCCTTATGACCATAAATATCCATCTTACCATCACCATATTTTAAACTTCCCGTGTCATTTCCATAATTATATAGAGTGTCCTCTGTGATGACGAGTTTATAATTTTCAAACGTAGCCTTAGGGAATTCCTTGCCACCCATTTCTTGTTTTACCGGGATCCAGGTTCCATTTAGTGTGCCGACATTCATGAATTTATTTTGTATTGGTGTGAAAGCGGATGCAACCAAAAAAAGTGCAACTAAGATGAAACGGTTCATATAATTTATTAATAGTTTGTCGCTACAAAGATGCGAGTAAATACGGACGTGGGAATGATGAAATATGATGCCGAAGGATCATTCATATAAATTTACAAAATCCCTTTAAGGGAATACTGAATAACATGATATTTTGAAGATGCCCGTTCATTCGGAGTTTGATAACGGCAGTCAAAAAACGTATTCAACAATGTCGACGGCCACAATGGACCGGGCTGATGGATTGTTGCATGAGAAATAGGGGCGGACTATTTTAGCCTTTATTCCAAATGATCAACGCGTTTAATATTTATTCGATCAGCTCCTTTTCGGCGTTTAAAAATAGCTTAATTTGATTGGCAAATTCCACAGTATTAATAATTCGTCAATCCAATTTATCGATGAAGTTCAGGCTATCACTTTTGACTTTTCTCCTGTATTGCATGGCGGTCCAGGGACAGATCCTACACCGCATCAATGGCTCTACATATAGTGGGGATGATTTGACAAAACAAATTCAACACTTAATGCAAGTTGCCAATGTATCCGGTGTTGCCATTTCCGTTTTTAACACCAATCAACCAGTTTACACAAAAACCTTTGGACTTGCAGATGTTCAGAAAAAAATTCCTCTCTTGCCAAATACCGAGATGTATGGGGCATCGCTTTCAAAGCTGGTTTTCGCGTACATAGTCATGCAGCTTGTCCAGGATAAAGTCATTGATTTGGACAAGGCCCTTGTGGAATATCTTCCAAAACCTTTACCTGAATACAAATTTGAAAGTAAGTATAAAGGATATCAAGATATAAAAGATGATGAGCGGTATAAAAAAATTACAGCACGTATGTGCCTCGATCATACAACAGGTTTTCCGAATTGGAGGTGGTTTGACGCCGATCAAAAAATAAAAATAAAATTCGCTCCGGGAACGAGGTACAGCTACTCGGGAGAAGGCTTGTATCTGCTGCAATTTGTACTGGAACAAATTACAGGCAAGGGCTTGGAAACAATAGCACAGGAAAAAGTATTTCAACCGTTGGGTATGAATGGTACAAGTTATTTTTGGCAAGACAGGTTTGATTCAGTCATTTGTTATGGCCACAATGCGAAAGGAGAACCATATCAAATCAGGAAGCGTAAAGAAGCAAACGCCGCCGGCTCAATGACAACTACATTAAATGACTTTACGAAATTTTATACGGCGCTGATCAATCAAAAAAATCTTACAACAAAAAGTTTTGATGATATGACAAGCACTCAGATACTAATTAAATCAAAGGCACAGTTCGGTCCGCTTGCAGTTATTGACAGCACCGGCAACGATAATATACAATTGGGATATGGTTTAGGTGTTGGCGTATTTCACTCACCATTCGGAAGAGCGTTTTTTAAAGAAGGGCATGATGATGGCTGGGGACATTATTCCGTTTGCTATCCGGAGAAAAAGATTGCGATTGTCATTATGACTAACAATGATAATGGCGAAAGTATTTTTAAAGAATTGCTGGAATATGCGATTGGAGATGTTTATACGCCATGGAAATGGGAAAATTATATTCCGCATGATCAGAAAAATTGAAAGCTTGGCTGATTGCACTCGAATGTTTTTGACTTTACAAATTCCATATATATTTCTTTGCGCCTTTGCGCCTTTGCGTGCAAATTCAATCTTACATGCGGATGCAATTGGAAAATTATCGCGCAAAGGCGCAAAGGCGCAAAGGAAGACAGCATTTTAATCAGCGCTCGACGTAACAATGAAAAACGACTTAGACTTCAAACTCATCAAACCCGACAAATCTCCTTCTGACTTTGTCGAAGGCTTTTTGGATGTTACACAACAAGTCAGGCACGACACATACCAAACACCAGGGGTTGCTACCGAGAATATGGGCATTACACCGGAAGGATGGAAAGCGATCAAACGGATGGAGAAAGTCCGGTGATAATTTTTGAACATTCAGTTGAAAGTCTTTTCCGATTTTTGCGGGCAGGTTATACTATTCAGAATTGTTTGAATGCCGAATTAGTTACGCCATAAAATAATCAACATGCCTTGGAATCCCGAAGTATACAATAAATTTAAAAACATCAGGTATCAACCGTTTTTTGACCTGGTCGAATTCATTCGCGATGAAGACCTGAAAAATTGTGTAGATATTGGATGCGGTACGGGGGAACAAACAAAAATTCTTTCAGAAAGATTTGATAAAGGAAATTTTCTAGGTATTGATTCTTCACCTGAAATGCTCGCAAAGAGCAAAGAACTTGAAAGCGATAATTTGCATTTTCAAAATTCCACGGTTGAAGATTTTATTTCAAATCAAAAGCAACAATGGGATCTCGTATTTAGCAATGCAGCGCTACAGTGGTCCGATAATCACGAAACCTTATTCCCAAAACTAATTTCACTTGTAAATGACAACGGCCAGTTTGCTGTGCAGATGCCGGTACAGAATGAAAATCTCCTTAATAAAATTTTATTAATCCTGGTCCAGCAAAAACCGTTTGCTGATTATCTGAATGGTTGGAAGAGGGAATCGCCGTTGTTAAGTATTGACAACTATGCTCAAATAATGTTCGAGAATGGCCTGCATAATATCCAGATCATGCAAAAGGTTTACCCGATCATAGCAGATAGTCCCCAAAAACTTTTTGAATTCATTTCCGGGTCAGCATTAATTCCATACATGGAAAAGATGTCTGAGACACAAGAAGCGGAATTCGTAACCGAATATAAAATTCGAATTGAGAAGGAGTTTAAAAACTTTCCCGCGATTTATGCTTTTAAAAGACTGCTGCTGTACGGAAATAAAATCAAATAAATTCAGAACGGGGAAATACGCTGTTTAACCTGACCGGCATATATTCCAGGATAAGAACTCCATTGTCAAGTGCGCGCGAGTGCTTGAGTTCGAATTTTTTTAATTCCCGACCGTCATCAAATATCTTCAAACCGCCACCGACCGAAACAGGATATAACAACAACGTCAATTGGTCAACAAGATCATGATGAAGCAGTGATCTGACAAGCGTGGCGCTTCCATACACAAGGATATTACCACCATCGGACTTCTTAAGGGCAGCAACATCTTGCGCCATATCGCGAAGAATATGGCTGTTGTTCCATTCCGCTTTTTGCAGGCTTTTCGAAACGACATATTTCGGATACTGGTTGATACGATCTGCAAACCCGCCACCGCTTTGCGTGGGCCAATACGCAGCGAACTGTTCATAGGTCTTCCTTCCCAATAATAACGTATCCACACCAGCAAGTTCGTCCACCTTATAACTCCCACTTTCCGAATGTCTATAATTTGACTGCCATCCTCCATGGGGATGAGAGGTTTCATTGCCGCCCGGAGCCTCAATCACACCATCGAGGGTAATAAATTCCGTAACAATAATTTTTCGCATAATTTCTTTTGTTAAAACTAATCACCATTGATTATAAAAACGGGGGCAGAAACTGACATTTAACAGGATAAATGCGCTATCGAGTTAAAATCCCCGGCCAATTTACTTCCAAATACTTCGATTGAAAGAGCAGGGGTCAGATTTAAAGGATTGTAAAACGCTCTGGTACTCCTCAGCTTTACCGTAAAATCCAACAGTTCGATATTCATTTTGCTTTTAGTTTGTAACTTCCACATCAGAGCTCTATTCAGTTCCAACTGCTGGTCTAACATGCAAAAACCATCTTGTAAATTCTCCTGGTTATGAAAAAAAATCTTTTCCCTTTTATGGCGGGAGCAATGATTTTCTTAAGCATACCTGCGTTGTCCCAAACCAAATCAACTCCAAACCCGGCGGCAGATACCACCGCTGCACTGGGGCTACCCGGAGACAATCTCGACCTGTATGCTGTATTGGACCTCTTTCAAAAATCAAAGACCATTGAGGCTTTTGAAAAATCTTTAAACGATTCCAAAACCAAAATCAATAACCTCGATCTCGACCTGGATAAAAAAATTGATTTTATCAAAGTGGTGACTAAGAAAGACGGTGAATCGTATACGTTCATACTCCAGGTGGACGTCAGCAAAACCGAAACACAGGACGTTGCAGTTATTTTATTGGACAGAGACAAAAATAAAAAGATCAGTTTGCAGATTGTGGGTGATGAAGAATTGTATGGCAAAGATTATGTCATTGAGCCAAAAGGAAATTCATCCGTCACGGCTAACCCGGCGTATACCGGTCCCGATCCCGTCACAAAAGATATCCCGGCATCAACAACTGTCGTTGTTCAATCTGCACCCATAGTGCAATATGTATATTCCCCGGCTTACGTGCCATATTATCCTCCGTATTATTATGGATTTTATCCTGCCTGGTTTGGATTTGCAACAGTGATGGCCGTTGGAATTTATCGAAGTAACCATTATTATCATGGCGGTTATCATGGGGGACATTACGGCGGTGGAAATACAGTCATCGTTAATAACCGGAACAGTATAAATCATTATAATGCGGAACGCAATAGATCTAATACGGTGTCCGATAATATGGCGAGGGGTGATTACGGAAACAGGCCGACGAATGGACGGGGTAATGGATCGTCGTCGCGACCAAGCGCCGGAACATCGGACAGGCCAGGAGGTGGAGCGGGTGGATCTTCACGACCAAGCGCAGGGACTTCGGATCGACCGGGAGGAGGAGCGGGTGGATCAGATCGCCCGAGTGCCGGAACATCGGATAGATCAAGAAACGGCGCCTCAGCTTCTAACCGGCAATCTCCATCTGCATCGACGCGACAATCATCATCAAACTTTTCATCGCCATCAAACAGGTCATCATCCAGCAGTTCATGGGGAGGAGGAGGTCGTTCCCGTAGCGGCGGTGGTGGTTACAGCGGCGGAAGAGGTGGTGGCGGTGGAAGAAGACGTTGATGAGTATATTGATTTGTTAAATACAATGAATCTTCAAAGACATAATTAATCGAAATTCTTTAACAGAAAGATTCGATCAGTATCGTGGTTTTATTATTTCGTTTCACCATCAGAAGCACTCATATCCCGAACGGCAACGTATCTTCCATTTCTTTTTTCAAAAAGCGTCATATAATTCCCCGTGTTAAATGGTTTATTGAGAGAGTCAGTAAGCGTATACGACCCGATTTCCACAACCTGGTTGCCATCTCCTGATACAAAAACCTCGTTTGTCTTAAACGAGATCTTATCGGAACTCGAAACGATGTCTCCTTTCAGAAAACTGATGATTGCGTCTTTGCCGACAATGGGCTTTCGGTTTTGATAGAAAGTTATTGCATCATCCGCATAGTAACCGATATTTTTCATTTCATCTTTGTTATATAGAACGGCAAACGAATCTTCCTTAGCCTGGATTTCTTTTTTGATTTGATCTTTGTCGATTGCAGCGGTTTTTTCTTCCGTTCTTGTATTACATGCGAGCATTGAACCGATGATACACGTTAGTGATCCCAATTTTAAAATAACATTTCGCATAGCTGAATATTTATTGAGTTATGTATTGAAGAATGAAGGCTAAGAGCTTAAAAGTTACATAAAAAAAGAAATACAGTTGATATGTAACGGTAAAATGTAAATGCCCGAACACCATTTCAAGTTGTAAGAGCCAGTTGTATTTGAAAAAGAAAATATTTATCTTCAACTGTCGCCTTTTTGAATATGCTGTACGGATTCCTCAGAATATTTGTTGCACCAATAGCTCTTGTCGTTTGGATAGCTTATCAACTCTTGATTAAAAAGAAAAAATGGGCTGCAATCCAATCAGATGCTTTGCTTGTTGCGGGATTTGCAGCTGCGTGGATTCTTCTATATTTCGCTGTTCTACGATAATTATTCGCCGTGAGACTGCATCGCTAACAAAAGAATCCGAAGCCGATCTTCCGACATAAAACAAATTCCATCTACACAGCGAAACTCCAATTCGCCTGATACTTTTTTGAAATTTGTTACTCCGCGTATTTTTTTCTAAACATCCGGAAATACATCAATGGTACAATAAGTAATGTCAGGAATGTAGAAGTAATCGTTCCGCCAATCAGTGAAATACCCAGACCTTGAAATCCGGGATCAAATAAAATGATCACGGTGCCCAGCACAACCGCACCGGCCGTAAGAAGGATCGGCGTAGTTCTCACTGCACCCGCTTCGATGACCGCCTGTTTCAGTGGAGCGCCTTCTTTTAAACGCATCTCAATGAAATCTACAAGCAGGACCGAATTTCTTACCATCACTCCCGCCAACGCAATAAATCCAACTACTGAGGTTGCTGTGAAATACGCGCCCAACAACCAGTGCCCCCAGATAATTCCAATTAGTGAAAGTGGAATGGCAGCAAGCATAATAACAGGTGTTACAAAATTTTGAAACCATCCAACAATCAACATGTAGATCGCAATAAGTGCAAATACAAATGCAATTCCCAAGTCGCGAAATACTTCATATGTCATCTGCCATTCACCATCCCACTTCACTGTATAGTTATCTTCATTATCAGGCTGCCGGGTGTATTCTTGTTTAATCGAGTAGCCGGCGGGTAATTGAATATTCTTTATACTGTCTGAAATCGTTGAAATTGCATATAAAGGACTTTCCAATTTTCCCGCCATGTCTGCCGTCACGTACACAACTCTTTTTTGATTCTTGCGATAAATGTTTTTCTTTTTTACTTCCTGTGTAATATTTGTCAGATCACCCAGCGAAAAAATATTTCCCTGCTGACCGATCAGTTTCACATCTTTCAATTCTTCAATGCCAGATTTTTCAGCATTACTCAATTGTAATTTTATATTTACCGGACTTATAGAATTCGGCTCATGCAGTGTTCCTGCAACAAAGCCCGACAAAACAGCGTTCATATTGCCCGCAATCTGTGCTGATGTAATGCCGAATCGCATTGCCTTGTCTCTATCTACTTCGAAGTTATATTGCCATTGATCATCCTCGACATACCAATCGACGTCGACAACGTCTTTACTTGCTGAAAATAGTTCTTTCATTTTGGCCCCAATCTTTATCTGTTCTTCATAACTGGGTCCGTAGACTTCGGCTACCAATGTCGATAACACAGGTGGACCGGGAGGGATTTCAACCAACTTCGCATTGCCATTATATTTTTTTGCGATCGATTGAATAGCCGCTCTCATTCCTTTAACAATTGCGTGACTTTGCAATCTTCTTTTATTTTTATCGACAATATTCACCTGGATTTCTGCTACATTATCTCCATTGCGAATATCGTAGTGACGGACCAATCCGTTAAAGTTAGCCGGTGCAGCGGTTCCCGCATAAACCTGGTAATTCCTGACCATCGCTTGTGTAGAAACATAGGCGCCTATTTCATTAGCAACGACAAGTGTTTTTTCCAGTGTCGTCCCCTCAGGCATGTCAAGCACAATTTCAAATTCACTCTTGTTATCAAATGGAAGCATTTTCATCACAACAGCCCTTTTGTAAAACAGCATGAGCGAGCTAATTAAAACTGCAACCGTACCGAGAACAAATGCCCATCGTTTCCACCTGACATTTAACAGAGGTGAAATAAATGAATAGTATATTTTATAGATCTTATTTTGTTCGACACCGGATGAGGATTTTACCTTACCCTGTTTTTCTTTTTCGCGAAGAAAAATATATCCAAGATATGGTGTAAGAGTTAGCGCTACCAATAGTGAGAAAAGCATAGCAATAGAAGCGCCAACCGGCATTGGTCCCATATAAGGGCCCATCAATCCTGTCACAAATCCCATTGGCAATATTGCCGCAATTACTGTGAATGTTGCCAGGATTGTAGGATTGCCAACCTCGTTGATAGCAAAGATCGCGGCCTGCTTCAATGGCAGCCGATTCATTTTAAAATGCCGGTGCATGTTTTCTGCAATGATGATGGAGTCATCAACAACGATTCCTGTTATGAACACGAGTGCAAATAGTGTAATACGGTTTAGCGTATAATGCATAAAATAGTACGCAAATAAAGTCAAAGCAAATGTTACCGGCACAGAAAGAAATACAACGAGACCACCCCGCCATCCCATCGCAAGCATCACAAATAAAGTCACCGCAACGATGGAAATAAATAGATGCAACAGGAGTTCTGATACTTTATCTGACGCAGTTTCTCCGTAATTCCTCGTAATACTTACCCGCACATCAGATGGCAACAATTCCTTTTTGAGATGAACAAGTTTGTCCTGAATTTTTTCAGACAACTTCATTGCATCGGAACCTTTTTTCTTAGCGACCGTTAATGTTATTGCCGGGTACGCAGAATGAAATTTATTTTGCGATGCTGTTTCCGCTTTGCCATATCCAAACGATACATATTGTTTGGGCGTTTCGGGCCCTTCGGATACCTGGGCCACCTGCTTCAGGTAAATTGGTTGATTGTCACGCACACCGATAATCAGGTTGGCAATATCATCAATCGTGTTCAAGAAATTGCCTGTCTGAACAACAAAGCCTGAATCGTTTTTGAAAAATGTACCAGAGAAAAGTTGTGCATTGTTTTCCTCCAAATATTTGCCTACAGATAAAAAATCAAGATGATTTTCCGCGAGTTTATCCCTGTCAAATAGAAGTTTTACCTCCCGGGCCCGGCCGCCAATTAAATTGACTGCAGCCACATCGTCAACTTTTTTTATCACGTTCGTCAATGCCTCACCAAGTTGTTTTAGTTGGAAATCACTTTGTGTGTCACTCCATAATGTCAAACCGAAAACCGGAACATCATCAATCGCACGTGGTTTTATCAAAGGCATTGAAACACCATGTGGCATCTTATCCATATTCTTCATGAGCTCGTCGTAGAGTTTTACCATGGAGCGTTCAACATCCTCTCCAACATAAAACTGAACAATCAGCATAGCCTGTCCCTGCATGGAAGTGGAGTAAACATATTCTACTCCCTTCACGTTTGAAACGATTTTTTCCAATGGCGCAGCGATTTTTGTTTCAACTTCTTTTGGTTCGGCACCAGGGAATCCAATATAAATGTCAGCGATTGGAACATCGATTTGTGGTTCCTCTTCTCTTGGTATCAACATCATGCTGAACGCTCCAACGAGCAGGAACGCGATCATTAGTAAAATCGTCAGCTTCGACGTGAGAAATGTTTTGGCAATGTTTCCTGATAAACCGTTTTTCATAAATTTCGAGTCTGATTGCAATTATTATTTGTTTCGATGTTGTGAAGACGTGGCAACAGTTTCCTGCACAACAACCGGAACACCGTTATATAATTTTCCTTCGGTCGCATTAATAAATTTTTCATCTTTGGAAAGACCCGAGATTACTTCTACGTTACTTCCATACGTTTTACCTAATCGGATCCATCTCAGTAAAGCCGTCTCTTGAGCGCTGACGGTATAGATGCCTGTGAGTCCATCGCGATTGACTACGGCAGACAAAGGAATCATCGTTACGTCATTATTCGGCTGAAAATTTTTAATAGGAATGCTGACAGTTGCGAACATGCCGGCATAGATATTTTCTTGAGCTGCTTCGGGAATATTGATTTTAATTATATATCGGCCACCACTGAATTGCGCCGAAGGATTGATCTGTATAATCTTTCCTTCAAATGATTTCTCACTTGCCTTCATTTTTATGTGGGCGATATCTCCCACATGAACACTACTTATTTCTGACTCAGCGATCGTTGCTGAGATTTGCAAATTATTATGTTGATCTATTGTGAATATTGTCATGCCAGGGTTGGTTATGTTCCCAACCTCTGCGAACTTCTGCGTGATAACCCCGGCAAAGGGTGCCGTTAGACGACTGTAAGAAAGATTTGCATTGACTTCGGCCCGCATTTGTTTTGCGGCGTCAACTTTTGCTTTCGCAGAATTGTATTGAAGCGTTGCATTATCGAATTCTTTTGCGGTACCACTTTGTTGTTTATATAAATACGCGAAGCGGTCATAATCTTTTTGCGCCGACATGAACGCCGATTCTGCGTCGGCGATCGTTGCATCAGACTGCGCCCTTCTTGCCTGTATATCTTCATCGGAGATGTTGGCTAAAAGCTGGCCTTTTTCTACCTGATCACCCGCTTTAACAAAGATATTGGTGATGCGACCCATGATTCTCGTGCTGACATTAGCTGAATGCGCAGATTCTGCAAAACCACTCGCTAAAATTGCAGGTTGGTTATCGGCTGAAGCTGTTGAAATACTTACTGCAACCGGTTTTTCATTGGATACATTTGACGTTTCATTTACTTCTGAACAAGCATTTAATCCTATTACGAAAATTATCATCAGCGTTGCTTGAAAATTATTTCTATTCATACTAATTATATTTTGAGTTGCTATTTGGTTGACAAAAGAAATTCCAGTGATGCCGCTGCAAGATTGTATTTAAACACGGCGTGGACGTACCCGATTTTTTGCTCAGACAGCTGAGTTTGCGCGGCTAATACATCGGATGTTTTCACAAGGCCCTGTTCATACCGATCCCGCAAAATGCGTAATGCTTCAGAAGCTTGAAAAACGGCCAGCTGTTGTTGCCGCATGAGAAAAGAAGCATCAGATAATTCTCGCCTGGAATGATTGATCTGCAAATGGGCCTCCTTCTTTTGCTGGTCCAATTGTTTTGCTATGATCTCTTTCTCCAAACCAAGTTGTGAAATCGTGCTCTTTGTGCGATTACCGTTAAATAATTTCCATGAGAATTGAACACCGGCGAAGTATGAATTCGCATTGAAGGCAAATATGTTTTTATCATTCGATTGCCAGGATGCAAATGCGTTCAACGTGGGGAGATAACTCATTTTGGATGATTTGATCATCATGTCATATGATTCCATTCCTTTTTCCATCGCGCGGAAATCAGACCTTTCACCTGGGATCGTCGCGTTGTCAGTAATTGATGTGTCTGCCAGAGTGATGGAGTCGGCTGTGTATGTTGTACCCGTTGGCCGGCCCATCAATAGGCTAAGCGCATCCGACGCTTCTTCGATACCCGAGCGAATATTTTTTGTGAGTGTTTGGATATTCATCACATGCAGTTCCGCATTCAACAAATCTGATTTCTGGATCAACCCCTGATCGTAATAATCACGGGAGTTTTTGTAGACAGATTGCGAAGTTGCGAGCGCCTCGTTCAACACTTTATACTCATCATATCCCATTTGCAACTGCAGGTAAGCTTTTTTGGTTTCAAATCGCAGATAATCTTTCGTTCTGCTAGAAATCAATTGATGCACCTCTACCTGGATGGCAGCGGCCTTACGTTGGTAAAGCATATCAATATTTACAAGCGGCTGGCGCAATTCAACCTTTGCAGAATAGTCTGCAGTGGCCGATGGATTGTTGAGCGATTTGGGGTTAAAATCGGTTGCTGAAATCGATTGTTGCTGAAGTTTGAATGCAAAAGCATTTAATGAATTGTTAGTTGTAGATGCCGCGTATGAAAAAATTGCCTGTGGTAAAAAGATGGCGTCGGTTTGCCTGACCTTCGCTTCGGCAAGCCGCACTTGTAATTCGGACAATTTAGTTGCGTCGTTATAGGAGACCGAAGCTGTAATGGCATCATCGAGACTAATATATTGTATGCTATTCTGTGCCCCTGAAGTCTTCTTTAAAAGTGCGAGAACTAAAATCACCAATAATCTTTTCATCATTCGTCGTAATTGAGGCACCAAAATTATTTAGGCGCCCAGACGATGACCGTGACATTAGTCACTCTTGTTGAAATTTATTGCTACGCGTTTCGAAAAGTTTTAGAAATCGAGGTTAATAATTTCTATAAACTGTTTTTTCAAAACCTTGATCATTCCCCTTTCAGCCATTTTTTTCATGAGCCTGGAAATGACTTCACGCGAAGAGTTTAGTTCTCTCGCAATTTCTTCTTTGTTGATGAGGAGTAAATTTTTCTTATATATTTCCTGTTCCCTCCGGAGATAGTGAACGAGTTTTGCGTCCATGCTTTTGAACGCAGTGTGATCAAACGTGGTAAGTAACTTTTCAAAATCCCGTCGGTAGGATTCAATGACAAACTGGTACCACGTTTTATATTTGTGCATCCAGGGTTCGAGGTATTGTGTCGGCACCGCCATGACCGTTGTGTTTTTAACGACCTTCCCCATTACGCCACTTTTCTCTGGTCTGCCGGTATGAATCATAGAAAAAACACAGGCCTGACCTGGCTCCAGGTAATACATAAAATATTCG